>ERZ1034361.115-NODE-115-length-56475-cov-7.211745_pt1 | contig 56475 bp, 76 predicted proteins | sample MGYA00520617_ERZ1034361 | MGnify/ENA primary metagenome ERZ1034361 (study PRJEB33736, sample SAMEA104284507) | Azolla filiculoides | biome: Urban; feature: Water surface; material: Ditch water | place: Netherlands | collected 2015-10-28 | depth 0-0.1 m ... | reverse complement strand
AGGTCAAGACCTACCACCAAGACGATGTTCTGCACTTCACCGGCCTTGGTTTCAACGGTGTGCGCAGTCTCAGCCCCATCCAGTACGCGCTGCGCAATGCCGCAGGCACCAGCGTGGCGGCAGACGCATATTCAGGCCAGTTCTTCAAGGGCGGTGCCCGCCCAGACCACGCGATTGAAGTTCCCCAAGACGTTCGCATGACGCCCGAGCAACGCGCTCTGCTGTCATCCACTTGGGGTAAGCAGCGCGATGGTTACGTCAACGAGGGCAAGACCCCTGTGCTGACCGGTGGCATGAAAGTGGTGCCGCTCACGCTCAACTCGCAAGACGCGCAGCTTCTGGAAACTCGCCAGTTCGGCGTGGAAGAAATCGCCCGCATCTTTGGCGTGCCGCCCCACATGATCGGCAAGACCGATGCGGCGACAAGCTGGGGCAGCGGCATCGAGCAGATGTCGATTGGCTTTGTGCGCTATACCCTACGCCGCCACCTGGACATGATTCAGCAAGAAATCAACCGCAAGCTCTTTCCGCGTGGAAAGATGTTCTACGGCGAGTTCAACACCGATGCGCTGCTCGATGGTGACTCCAAAGCGCAGGCCGAATACTTTGCCAAAGCCCTTGGTGGCCCTGGCACGCAAGGCTGGATGACTACGAACGAAGTTCGCAAGCTCAAGAACCTGCCGCCCATTGCCGGTGGTGATGAGCTAATCAAGGCCGGTGCGCCAGCCCCTGCACAACAAGGACAAGCATGAACCCCTTTTATCAAGTGATGGCCCGCAACAAGGGCAAGGGCGTATTCAAGGCAGAGGCCAGCCCAACAGAGGCTACCGTCTACCTGTATGACGCCATCGTCAACACCCCTGACGAAGCCGCGTACTTCGGTGGCGTGGACCCCAAGACGTTCATCGACTCCATCAAGGCCATCGACGCGCCGGTAATCAACGTCCGTATCAACTGCCCCGGCGGCAGCGTGTTCGCTGGCCGTGCGATGGAGCAAGCCCTGCGCGAACACCCGGCCAAGGTCATCGCCCATGTGGACGGTTACAGCGCCAGCGCAGCATCGTTCCTGATGATGGCCGCAGACGAGATCGTCATGGCCTCTGGTGCGATGGTGATGATTCACAAAGCCTGGACGATGGCCTACGGCAACGCCAACGACCTCATCCAGACAGCAGACCTGCTCGACAAGATCGACTCCACTTTGGTGGACACCTATGCAGCCCGCACGCTGCAAGACCCGAAGCAAATTCAGGATTGGATGGCCGCAGAGACATGGTTCACCGCCCAAGAGGCTGTGGACGCTGGCTTTGCTGACTCCATCGCTGCTACCAAGGCGAAAGCGCAATGGGATATGTCTGCCTACGCCAAGGCAGTGCCGATTGAGCCTGAACCTGAACCAACCCCCGAAGAACCCAAATTCGACGCTTCCGCAGCCATGCGCTTGCTGGAAGTCGCCGCCCGAATCTGATCGCTCCCGCGAACGGATAAGCCGCTCACCCGAGCGGCTTTTTTTTGTCCTAACCTAAAGGAACCTCAAATGCAAAGCATCCAAGCTCTGCGGGAGCGCCACGCCTCCCTCGCCCAAGAAACCCGCGCACTCGTTGAGAAACACAACGGTGAGTGGAAGTCCGACCACCAAGCATCGTATGACGCTGGCATCGCCCAACTGGACGATGTGAAGGCTCAGATCAATCGCCTGGAAAAAGTCTTGGAAACCTCCAAAGACGAAGCCATCGAAAACAGCATCACTGAGAGCAACGAGAAAAAGATTCACGCTGCTGGCAAAGACCTGTTTGCGAAGTGGGTAAAAGGCGGTGATCGCGCTCTGTCTGCACAAGATTGGGCTGACGTTCGCGCAACGATGTCCACAACGACAACGACTGAAGGCGGCTACACCGTACCCACCGATGTCGCATCGCAAATCTCTGACGTTCTGAAAGCCTACGGCGGCGTTCGTCAAGAAGCCACCGTTATCTCCAGTTCCCAGGGTAACGACATCAACTTCCCGACATCCAACGGTACATCGGAAGTCGGTGAACTGATCGGCCAGAACACCACTGCAACCGCTGCTGACCCCACCTTCGGCGTGGTCACGCTGTCTACCTACAAGTTCTCCAGCAAGATCGTGGCAGTGCCATACGAACTGCTGCAAGACTCCAACGCAGACATCATCGCCTTCATCGCCAAGCGTCTGGGCGACCGCCTGGGCCGCATCACGAACACTTACTTCACCACCGGTACTGGCACTGCCCAGCCCAAGGGTGTTGTGACTGCCGCTGCTGCGGGCAAGACCGGCACCACCGGCCAAACCACTTCGGTCATCGTAGATGACCTGATTGATCTGGTTCACTCCATTGACCCGGCATACCGCGTGCCTTCTTCTTGCTTCATGATGAACGATGCTTCGCTCAAGATTGTTCGCAAGCTGAAAGACACCACCGGCCGCCCCGTGTTCATGCCGGGTTATGACGGTCTGGGTCAGTCGATGGGCGACAGCCTGCTCGGCTACGACATCTGCATCAACCAAGACGTTGCAACGATGGCAGCAAATGCCAAGTCCATTCTGTTTGGTGACTTCAGCAAGTACACCATCCGTGATGTGATGGGCATGACCCTGTTCCGCTTCGATGACAGCGCCTACGCCAAGCTGGGCCAAGTCGGCTTCTTGGCCTGGATGCGTACCGGCGGTACGTTGACAGATGGCGGTTCTCCATTCGCCTACTACGCCAACAGCGCGACCTAATCGGCTGATCAAGCCCATGCCCACAAAGCGTGGGCTTTTTTCAGCCTATTGGAGAACAGAACATGGCAACAAAAAAGACTACCGGAAACACCAAAGCGCGTGTGCTGGTGAACAGCAACTACGGACTGGTTGACGAGGTGGTGGAACTCACCCCAGAGCAGCTTACCGAAGCAGTAGCCACCGGCCAAGTAGACCCGCATCCTGATGCCGTGGCCTACGCAGAATCACTCAAGGGGTAAGACATGGCAGCAGGCGCATTCACGCTCTACGCGAAAAACAAAGATGACCTCCGCATCAACGACATCGTTGCGGGCACCATTAAGATGGCCTTGGTGTCATCTGCGTACACCCCGAACGTCACTACCGCAGGCCATGCGCTGTGGGCTGATGTGTCTGCCAACGAGATTGCCAACGGAAACGGCTACACCACCGGCGGCGCTACGCTGACCGGCGCAGCGGCTGTGGCGGCCGCTGGAAACAATGGCTACTACCTGGACGCAACCGTCCCAGCGTGGACGGCAACTGGCGCCGGAATCCCAGCTCACCGATACTACGTTATGTACCTGAGCGGAACCGTGTGGGGCCAAGTGAATCCGCTAATCGGGTATTTCGTTGGCGACTCAACGCCTGCCGACATTCCGCTGACCACGGCCACCAATACACTGACCGTGACCAAGCCTGCAACCGGTTGGTTCGACGCCATCTAAGCCATGTCCATCCAGCACTTTTACAGCCAAACAGTCGCTGATGGCACGGCCACCAGTGTCGTTCGCCCGAGTGACTGGAACTCTGCCCACAATCAGGTTCTGAATATCGGCGGCAACACCGCAGGAACCAGCCAGATCAGCGGTGCTGACATTGTTTGGGCTGGTGGCAACAACGTCACCTTGAGCGCGAACGGTTCGACGGTGAGCGTTGTCGGCCCTAGCCTTGCTGGTTACCTAACGACTGCCGCGCAGAGCAACCACTCGCACAACTTTGCCACCACTACGACCAATGGCTCAAACGTCATTGTGGCTACGACAAACTCTGCCGGTGTAACGATGGCTGTGCCTGCCTTCCTGACAACCGCTGGTGCTACCAATGCGATTACCACGGCGGCTCAGTCAAACCACAGCCACAACTTCGCCACAACGACCACAGGCGGCTCTAACATCGTTGTTGGCACTACGAATAGTGCAGGCGCGACTATCGGTGTACCGGCCTTCCTGACCACTGCTGCACAGACAAACGTAACCTCTGGTCGCGCTGGTACGGGTACAACCTTCGCAGGTACAAACGCCACTGCTACGCTAGGTGTGGACACTAATGGCGTGGCTCTAAGCCTGTCCGTTGCTGGTGGTGGGGTAATCAACCAAACCGGCCCGAACATCGCTGTTGCAGGCTCTACGATTACCTCCGGTGATGTGTACTTCAGCAACTCGCCTACGGTCACGTTTGGCATGGCTGGTTCGACTATCACGGCATCTGCTGCTGGTGGAGGAGGTGGAGGCGGCGTAACGGTGCCGTATTACGAACCTTATGCGCTTGGCAACAATACCTCGATCTTTGTGTTTGGGCAGAACACGCTCTATATGCAGCCACTCCTGCCTGTGGACAATGTGATTGTCAGCAATGTGGAGCTTCAGGTATCCATTGCTACAACGACCACTGCCGCTGCGTCGAACAATGTCGCACGGACGATCAAATACGGTCTGTATGAATACGGTACGGGTGCATCCAGCGGTTCGTTGACGCTGTTGGGTTCAAGCAGTATGTACATCAACATCTACTGCGACTCCAACGTGTCTGCTGGTTACACGATCAGCCAAGGTACGGGTAGTTTCACAACGACCAGTGCAGGTACTGCGGTCAACTCTGTGTTGTCTGGGCAGAAGTATATGTACTTCCCGTTCAGCACAACCTTGAACGCTGGTGGCAACTACCAATGGGTTATGCACATGTCCAGCGCAAGTACGCTGAGTTCCCATGCAAACCGAACCTTCGGTTTGGTGATATTGACGAACCAGACAGCGACAACTTGGGGCAAGATCAAAACAAACGGCGCGTCTATATCTGCTGCCTCATATCTTGAGGAGTTCGATGGTCGGGTATATACCGCCACATCGACAGGTCTTCCGTCCGTCTTTGCTGAATCCAACTGCTCAGTGATGAATAGCAAAGCCCGTCTGTACCTAAAATTTGAGAACGAATGATGCCACTAACACGGCAGCTACACAAGTTATTTACATAGGCTAAGGAGCTATATTGGAACCACAAATTATTTCTAGTTATCAAGCCGGTGAGCATAATGCTGACTTGAACAAGACGGTGAGTCGTCTTTCTAAAAACGGTGGATATAAAGATATGTCCTGCGTTATGATTGTGCCATGTTTTGGTTCAATCCCTACCAAGGCAGTTGCAAGTTGGTTAAACTTGTACTCACCCCCCAATGCAAAGTTTACAAGGTTGTTTGCAGTTGGAATGGAAGTTGGTCACGCTTTTAGCACAGCCATTGAATCTATTCTAGCTCATCCTGACCTACAAAATTGGAAATACATCCTAACCCTTGAGCATGATAATTTGCCACCTCCTGATGGCATTGTGAAGCTCCTAGAGGCTATGGATGCTCATCCAGAGTACGCCTGTATAGGCGGCTTATATTTTACTCAGGGACCGCAAGGTGTAGCCCAAATCTGGGGCGATCCTAAAGACCCTGTTGTAAATTTCCGCCCACAAGTACCAATTCCAAACACCGTGCAAGAATGCTGCGGAACAGGAATGGGATTTAACTTGTGGCGTATGGAGATGTTTAAGGATAAGCGTCTACCCCACCCTTTGTTCCAAACAAAGACACAAGGTGGTGTAGTTACACAAGATTTAGCATTTTGGGCAGAGGCTCGTAAGCTCGGTTATCGCTGTGCTATCGACACCTCAGTGAAAGTCGGGCACTATGATCTCGACGGTAAACGAGGCGGGATTCCCGACATGGTATGGTAAAAAAGATTGCTCCTACTAAACTAGACATTGGCTGTGGTTCTAAGAAGCGAGAAGGCTTCCACGGTGTTGACCAATACAAGATGGATGGTGTTGACACCGTTATGAAGATTGGTACTGCCAAGTGGCCGTTTGAAGATGACTCCATTGAAGAAGTTGTTTCAAGTCACTTTGTAGAACACCTAACAGCAAATGAACGAGTTCACTTCTATAATGAGCTGTGTCGAGTAATGAAGAAGGGTGCCAAGGCAACCATTATTACTCCCCACTGGGCCTCCAACCGTGCGTATGGCGACCCCACTCATCAGTGGCCTCCTGTTGCTGAAATGAGTTTTTACTACTTGTCTAAAGACTGGCGAGCTGAACAAGCTCCTCACACAGACAAGAAATGGAATAAGGATGGATATTCTTGTGACTTCCAAGCTACTTGGGGTTACAGCTTCTCTACCGAACTTTCCGTGCGTAATCAAGAGTATATTCAGTTTGCTTTGTCAAACTACAAAGAAGCTGCTCAAGATTTACATGCAACGCTAACAAAGATATAAAATGACTACTGCCTTTCAGTCAGGCGCGTTCCAGCAAGACTCGTTCCAGATTGATGCGGCAGTAGGCCCAACTGCCTATACTCTGTCGGGTGCTGCTGGCGCCTATACCTACACAGGACAAGACGCTACAGTTAAGCGAGGATACGTCCTACAAGGCGTTACAGGCTCTTATAGCTACTCTGGTATTGACGCAGCTGTAAAACGCGGCTACAGCCTTTCTGGAGCCTTTGGGAGCTATTCCTACACGGGACAGAGTGCTGGCTTACAAAGAACATCTTCTCTAACTGGTGTTGTTGGTTCTTACAGCTTAAACGGTCAGGATGCTACTCTTACCTACTCTCCGGGTTCTAGTTCAACAGCATACACCTTGTCAGGTGTTGTTGGAGTCTACACCCTAACTGGTGGTGATGGCACACTAACCAGAGCTGTTAAGTTGCCCGGTGATGCTGGTTCATACACGTACACAGGTCAAAATGCAACGCTTACTTACCATGCTGGTATTGCTGGTGGTTATCCTGACCCAGCTACAGTTAAATTTGGGGTACAGTATGGACCTACGGGTACAGAGTATACAGGAACCTACATCGGGAATATGACCATTGATATTGTCACTGGACAATTGGTAAAGCCCCTATCTTCTAAACTTTCAATGCTATTGGTGTAACATGAGAAACTGGCTTGACCTAGGCAACTATAATGTAATTTGTGACAGTTGTGGCCGAAAGTTCAAGGCCAGTACAATGAAGAAACGCTGGGATGGTTTGTTCGTTTGTCCTGAAGACTTTGAACCAAGACATCCTCAGCTGTCACTTAGGGTTCGTGGAGACAAACAAAGTGTCCCTATGCCCCGACCTGACCCTGAACAAGACACTTTCCTTGAGTTTTGTGACTTATGGACAAGTTCCCCCATGGCAGACTTTGGTACTGCCGATTGTGCTTTCGTTGGTGGCAATACTAGCGTACAAGTGCTAATTGATGTTTACAATCCCGTAGCTGTTGCAGGTTATGCAATTGCAGGTAGATCGATTCCCGGAGTATTACACGTATGACCACAACCACTTTTGTTCAATTTCAAACACCAATTAATGCTGACTGGCTTAATGATGTAAACGATCATGTTTATGATGAAGCTACTACAGCCCATTCATCGGAACACATTAGCTATGTGCCTAGTGGTACAGGTGCTGTAGGACGTACCGTATCTAGTAAGCTGCAAGAGTCTGTGAGTGTGAAAGATTTTGGTGCAGTAGGTGATGGTGTAACGGATGATACGGCGACGATACAGGCTGCGATTGACTACGCTGGCACATTGGGGAAGCCTGTTGAGGTGATCATACCCTCGGGCCTTACTTTCTTAATCAGCGTTGGTGCTCGTACAGGTATTGCTGCGGGAGTAGCGGGGTTGGTAATGCGCGATTACGTGACGCTTGTACTGAACGGTACTTTGTTTGCCAAGGCTGGCATCTACGGTGTTGGTACTCTCAGTGCTTTGATCAAATCACCTGACGTTGGTAATACTGGTATTTGCATTAAAGGCACCGGAACCATTGATGGCAATAAAGACAACCAGACAGCCAGTGTTCAATGCGACAACATTTATCTTCGTGCCGTTTACCAAGTAAAGGTTGAAGGCATCAAATGTACGAATGCCAATGGCAATGGCATTATGATCACCAAGGCTGTTAGCGGGGCTAATCACGTTGATGTTTCCATCATCAACACGATGGTATCTAATTGCAACACAATCGGCATTCAAGTTTCCCATTCTGCTGCTAACCTAGTTATATCTGGCAATCAAGTTAGCTCTACGACGGATAATTGCATCGACGTTTACAACGAAAATGGCACAACAACTGCTGATCCCGGATTGATTACGATTAGCAACAACACAGTTGCAGGAGGCTTGGTTGGAATTTTTCCAGAGACAAGTCAGAACGTCACCGTAACAGGAAACACCGTTGGAAGCTGCTCGTATGCAGGTATCAATACGAACCGTATCAACGGTGCGCCGACCAACATCGTCATATCAAGTAATGCAATTTACAACTGCCCAACTGGGGTAATTAGCTCTGGTGATAATAGTGGCGTGATGATTTGCACTAACGCAATCAACGCGTTTACCTCCGCAGGAGTTTTACTTACAGGTGGAACTGTAAGCGCCAACGTTGTTCACGGAAATATGTTCCGCCCAACAACAACAACAACACCAATCATCTCTTTGAATGGAACTACGTTTGTTTGGAATCAGGTTTTTAATAATGTGTGTGAAGACCCGTTCCATGATGTGACAAAAGGCGTTGTGCTGGTAGCAGGAACAATTGCTGGTAGCAACACTATCGAGCCAATTATTTATTCTTCTCAGGCCCTACCTGTTAAAACATCTGAGGCAGGAAGCACTGCGTCTGGTGGAACTTTGACTATTACTGCGCCAGCCAACACAGCAGGAAAACTTATTATCAAGTCATCTGCTGGTGGTGCATGGGAAACCGTATGGTCTGGTAGTTTTGTATCAAATGCTTCCCGAGTAAGTGTGGCCCAAGAATCAACGGCATTTACAACTCCGGGCAATGGTATTACAACGGTGGCCGGTAGTGCTGTTTCTCTAAACATTACTGTGAATTGGGCTGCATCAGGCTCGGCTGGTGCTTACAACTATTGGATTGAGTACACATAATGACCATCATCCAACCCCTACCCTTAAACCTCTGTGACTAGGAACATCTAAATATGGCAGATCAATTTATAGAAAGGCGCTCAGCTGACGGTATTAGTGTTAAACTAGACTTGTTGCATGTAGATGTACAAGACATGAAAAGTGTCTTGAAAGAGTTGACAGCAGCTATTAGTCGCCTTGCTGTTGTAGAAAGTGACATGACTCACTTTTCTGCTGCACAAGAACGAGCATTCAAGGTTCTAGAAAAACTAGAGACACGCATGGCTGCTGTTGAAATTCAAGCTGTTAACGCAGCTCGTACATCTGGCTGGGTAGACAAAGCAGTGATTGGTATCATCTCCGTTGTTGGTGCTTACATAGCCACAAAACTAGGTTTATAATGTTATCGCAAATTAACCTCCAAGACAAACGGTTAACTGAATTGGAGGCTATTGCCTTGTCAAAGATTCTTGCTAAACGTGAGCAATATATTCATCAAGGTAGAGGTAGGGAAGCACATGGTGCTGGAACTGCTGCTTGGATTGTTTGGTCTACTCTAACAGAAGGTAGGCAATTTATAACTGGATGGGGTGACTTAAATGGCTGATAAAACTGGCGTTGGTGCTGTAGCTGATTTTGCTACGACAGTGGTAAACAAGATTTGGCCTGACAAGTCTGAGCAGGAGAAACAGCAAATTGCTGCTGCTGTAATGGTTGTACAAGGTCAAATTGACATTAACAAAGAGGAAGCTAAATCCCCTTCGGTATTTGTCAGCGGGTGGCGACCATTCATCGGTTGGGTGTGTGGAATGGCATGTGCTTGGAATTGGATTGGGCTGAAGATTGCGCTCTTTATTGCGGCATACTTCGGACATGTCTTAAACATGCAACCAGCTGACATTAGTGAAATGATGCCAGTGTTACTTGGTATGCTTGGCTTAGGCGGTTTCCGCACAATTGAAAAAATGAATGGTGTGGCATCAGTCACACATAAGTAAGGAACACAATGGCAAATACAACTTTTACATCAGGAACAGTAATAGAGTCCTCTTGGCTTAATGATGTTAATGATGCTACATATGAAGGCACGGCTGTTTACACCCCCACAGGTACCGGAGCGATAGCGACTACGGTACAGACAAAGCTTCGTGAGAGTGTGTCGGTTAAGGACTTTGGTGCTGTTGGGGATGGGGTTACTGATGACCGTGCAGCAATTGTTTTGGCACTTGCCTATCTGACTTCTGGTGGAACACTTTATTTCCCAGCAGGAACTTATCTCGTATCCGCAGCTATCACTGTTCCTCATGGGAACTTGCAAATGCAAGGTGACGGATTCAACGCTTCGGTAATCAAGATTGCTGCAAGTTACGCTGATTCCACAAGTCTTTTTGACTTCTCCAGTGTCGATAATGTTGAAATCTCTGATTTAGGTTTTAATGGAAACTTGGCAAATCAGGGTATTTCCAGCACTGCGGATAACAAGCAAATTGCCATTGCCATCAAGGGCACTAGCAGCAACTATTCCATTACCCGCTGCTATTTCAAAGATTGGGGTAAGGATGGCGTCTATGTCCAAACAGCAAACAATAGGCGCGTCACTGTCAGCGAATGCCTATTTGAAAACACACGCAGGAATGGCGTGACATTCATAGGTGGCGAACAATGCCAAGTTGTTAACTGCCAGTTTTTCCTTGGCAAAGATCAGACAAACGTCGTTTTTAATAATGGCGTCCACTACGAACCAAATTCCGCAGCAGACAATCTGAAAGGATTGATCGTCAAAGGTAATAGCTTCCACGATATGCAGGGTGGAGTGATGCTTTACAACTCAAACGGCGGCACCGTTTCTGGTGTGATCGTTGAGGGTAACGAGTTTGAAACAATCACACAACGGGCAGCAGTAGTATCGTATGCGCTTGGAACTGCTGGCATAACGATAAGTGGAAACAGATTCCGCAATTGCGGCAACGATGCATCTACAAGCGTTACAACCGATGGTGGTGGTATTCAATTCAACCAGACTGCAAACGCAATCATCACAGATAACAGTTTTGATAATTGCACAGGGTTTCTCGGTACGGTGGTAAATAGCGGATCAGCAGGTCGCGGAACAATCATTAAGAACAACCTTTTTACAGGAGATCAGCGCGGTGCAATTCGACTCGGCTATGTGAACGGTTCAAGCTCCACAGGATCGTTGCGACAGATTGTCGGGAATATCTGTTTGGGTGGTGGTCTTGACACCGCCAATACATATACCGCTATCAGCATTGCAAATACCGTAACTCATCAAGGCAATGGTGATGTTGTTTTGAACAACTCTATCCAAATCTCCACAACGAGCGGATACGGCACCGGAATCTCTGTTGACCAAGAAAGCGGCACAAGCGTTGTAGGTCAAAACGCTATCGTAGGAAGCACAGGTGCAAAGTATTCCTTCACCAATGGAACACCTACTCAACTCTATGATTATTCCCGTGATGTGTCTGCAACGATTGACCCAGCGTCGATTGCAAATGGTGGTGCGCTTTCAACCGATGTGACAGTGAGTGGTGCTGCTGTTGGGGATCAAGTGATCTTCTCCCCTGGTGTGAATGTCAGTGGTCTGGCTGCAACTGCAACTGTGCGAGGAGTAAACACGGTTCAACTTGTACTAGCAAACAACACTGGGGCTGCTGTTGACCTTGTAAGCAGCACATGGAAGTTCAAAACCATTAGGCCGCTTGTATGACCACCATCATCCAACTCCTAAAATTGTCGGGACAGGCCCTCCGCTCCCGCACCGTCATCTTCGCTCTACTGCTGGCAGTGCTCTCCGTACTTCAAGGGTACGTTGGCCTGCTACCACTCTCGCAGATTGAGCAGATGTATGTGGGCATTGCAATCAGTGTCGCAGTAACTGTGCTGCGGATTATCACCACTCAACCTATTAGCGAAAAGTAACTTATGGCTACATCAGGAACCTCCACTTGGTCACTTAAACGTGACGCTGTAATTAACTCAGCGCTTAGAAAAATTAGTGTTCTGTCTGGTGGAAGTTCACCTGCTGCTTACGAAGTAACTAACGCTGCCGAAGCATTGAATGCGATGATTAAGGGATTTCACGCTGATGGTATGCCAGTGTGGGCTATTAAGGAATATACTTTCACCACTGTAGCTGGAACACCAACCTACAACATTGGAACAGGACAAACCCTGAACACTCCAATGCCTCTGAAGGTGTTGCAAGCCTATCGCATTGAGCAGAGTGGGGCAGTTAATGTTCCCATGTTGGTGTACAACCATTATGACTATAACTTGCTCCCTGTCAATGCTGCTTCTGGTGAACCTGTTAACATTTTCTACCAGCCGTTGTCAACCTATGGGACAATCAAAGTATGGCCTACTCCAATAGACGCAACTACTACGATTACCCTGACTTATCAGCGTCCCTTCGAGGACATGACAACAGCCACAGACGACTTCGATTTCCCTCCATACTGGACAGAAGCACTAATCTATGGATTGGCTTGGCGGCTATCGGGAGAGTACGGAACTCCTGTACAAGATCGTCAAATCTTACAAAAGGAAGCTGAGTTCTTCCACGGACAAGCTCTCTCGTTTGGCACTGAAGAAGGGTCGATGTACTTCATGCCAGATTGGTCAGGAAAGAAATAAACGTGCCTTACTCTAAATCTCCATCCTATGCTACTAACGAAACAAAGAGAATTAACTTTGTTATCAATCCACTGCACCGTAGTGGTTCAATTTTAACCAAAGATGCTCGTTTAGTTAACATGCTGGTGGAGGTTTTTCAGACACCTGATAATGTTAATCAACGAGTCTTTGTCAAGAGTCGTCCGGGACTGGCTCAAGCATACACCACCGCTGCTGGAGTGGGTCGTGGATGCTATTATTGGATTGTTTCTGGGACTGGCTATATTATCTCTGTATCTGGCACTAAAGTCTACAGCAACGGAACCCTCGTCCAAACCCTAGCAACATCAACAGGTGAAGTTGGGTTTACAGAGTTTGTTTCTTCTACAGGAACTGTGTCCTTGGTTATGTTGGATGGTACTGACGGTTATGTGTTTTCTACACCAACTACAGCACCCACAAAAATCACTGATGCAGACTTTCCAACACCACACATTCCAATGCCAGTGTTCTTGGACGGTTATCTCTTTGTAGCCAAGGCTAACACTCAGGATGTGTATAACAGTGATTTGGATGATCCTGCTTTGTGGACTGCCGGTGATTTCATTTCTGCTGAAATGTACCCAGATAAAATTGTAGCATTGTCTAAGAACAACAACTACATTTATGCTGTTGGTTCTAACTCAGTTGAATTCTTGTATGATGCTGGTAATGCTACAGGAACACCTCTAGGACGCCATGAATCTGCCGTACAGCAATTTGGAGCAGTTGCTGCTGCCACTGTAGTACAAACAGAAAAAGAAGTCATTATGATTGGTGAGACAGGCAATGGTGGACACACTGTGTGGACCATTGAAGGTTTCAAGGAAAAGGAAATTGGTACTCCCTCTATCCGTTCCATCTTCCGTGCAGAAGGAGCCAACCTAGCTAATGCTAAAGCTCACTGTATTCGAGTATCTGGACAGAAGTTGTACATTGTCAACCTAACGTCAGTTACTCTTGTGTACAGTTTTGATACACAGATGTGGAGTGAGTGGACTTCTGGTACAACTGGTAACACGGCCTTTATTGGCAGTCATGCAGCAGATGGTCCCGGTGGACAGGCTTACATCTTGGATAACTCCAATGGTAAACTCTACACTATTAGTGAAGATAACCACACAGATGCAGGAACAGGGTTCTTGTGTCAAATCATTACTCCTAAGTATGACTTTGATACTTTTAACCGTAAGTTCTGCTCTAGGTTTTCTTTGATTGGTGACATTCCAGATGGTTCAGGAGCAGGTAATGTTCTACAAATCTACTGGACTGATGATGACTACCAAACATGGTCAGCTGCTCGTGACCTTTCGTTTGACTATGACTTCCCTTGCATTGCTCAGTTGGGTAACTTTAGACGTAGGGCATTCAAGATTGAATACTCACAACCTTACTTACTTCGTTTAGAAGCTTTTGAGGTTGACATTAACAAGGGCAATCAATAATGGCTGGTGGTCTTCCTCCTCCCCCAACTAAAGCAGCAGATGGTGGGTTTGCTTGGACTTCTTGGTATAACCAGTTGTACAAGTTACTCTCCACCACTGGATCAGTTGCATGGGACTTAATTGACAAAGCGGGTAGTTCAATTGCTGACTTAGCTAACAAGAATCACAACCTGCTAACTTCTATGCAAGGTGGTACTACAAATGAGTATTACCATCTGTCTAATACAGATTATCTTTCTGTACACGACAAACAACATGGTGTGTTCTACGATACAACAGACCAAACAGCAGCTGCAATTAACACAGCCTACCCAATTACCTTTAACACAACTGACATTAGTAATGGTATAACAAGAGGAACACCAACCTCTCGTATTGTTTGTGCTAGAGCTGGAACATACAACTTTCAGTTCTCAATTCAGTTTCTAAAGTCAGCAGCATCTTCTGCCCATGTTTGGGTATGGGCTAGAATCAATGGTAGTGATGTGACTAACTCAGCTACACAACTAACCCTTTCTGGTAGTGGAGCTGCTCTTGTAGCAGCATGGAACTTAGTTTACACCTTAGCAGCTGGTGATTATTTTGAGTTGGTTTGGTCAACTAATGACACCAACTGTTCAATTGAAACTGTTGCAGCTGCAGCACCCGTTCCTGCCATTCCCTCTGTCATCTTAACCGTCACGGACAACATTTAATATGATATTCTTCAAACGACATGTACTCCAAGACCGTTGGGGTGAATCAGATACTGGTGGAACGGATGAGACAGCCTACGGTGGTAGATACTCTGGCTTTGATCCAAACACTCCGGGTATCAAAGATGAGTACAAGGGTAACTTTTCTGGGTCTGGTTGGTCTGGTCCGACACTGGGTGTAACTCCTGCTCCGGGTACAGAGGGTTCTGGTACTTTACCCACCATGCCCAACCTATCTCCAGAGGCAGAAGGTTTCTTGTCTAAGATGTTTAAGTCTCCTGACTTAGGTCAAATGCAAGGTAACTTACAAGACCTCACAGCCATGAACCCCAATCAAGGGGCGTTTGGTTGGTTCCAACCGGGTTCTCTTGGTTATCGTTGGGGATTGCGTGATCCGGGTTCATTAGCAGCTAGAGATAAAAACTTCTTTGACAATGAAACTGAAGCAGAGCGCAATGATCGAATGGGACTAGTTGGGAACACACTTGGAGTCCTTGGCAATGCCTTTATGGCTACAGCGATGCCTCCAACTCTTTCTTCTGCTCTAGGTGCTATTAAAGGCTATCAAGAGTATAAAGATACTGGTGATGTTAAAAGGGGTCTAGGAACCGCTTTAACGGCCCTACCGGGTTACTTTGGAGCAGCTGGTAACGTCCTTAAAGGAAATTACGGTTCGGCTCTTACAGGGGCTTTAGCGAAGAATGGTGTGGCTATGCCAGAAGCTTCTTTAGCAGGGTTGGCATTGGATAAATATCAAGGTAAGTCTGTAACCAAACCCTTAATGGGATTAGGTGGTTACTTTGCAGGACGTAGTTTAGGCGGACCCGTAGGCGGGGTATTTGGACAAAACATTGGCAAATCACTCGCCAACATTTACGGAAAGAAATAATATGAGTCAAGCATGGCAAGATTATTTGAAGTCACGCGGTGTAGACACTGGTGCAGGAACAACTAGCCAAGATCAAGGTACTGCTGGATCAATTGTGGGTGGTCTTGGTAGTCTGTATTTGGGCAATCAAGTAGCTAGTGGATTGGGACAAACCAATCAAACAATCCAAGATCAAATTGGAACCTTATCTGGTATGTATGGTCCTAATAGTCCATACGCTGCTCAACTGAAACAAGCTCTTGCTCGTAAGGATGCAGCAGCTGGTCGTAATAGTCAGTATGGTACTCGTGAAGTAGAACTACAAGCACGTCTAGCTGGACTACAAGGAGCTAATGCTAAAACCATTAGTGACCTGTCTACTCAAGCAAACAAAGCTAACATGGACCAGCAGCAAATTCGTGCTCAACAGTTGGCTCACTTGTTTAACATTGCTGATAAAACTGGTGCTACTAGCTGGGCTAATAAACAGTTAGGTAATGTTTTTGGACCACAAGAATATACTCCAACTGCTGCTGATTATGGTTATGGTGGTCCTTCTACTGGAGTTTATGGAGTTCAACCTGAAGCTCCTTACCAGTCCAATGGTGGTATGGGTGATATGTATGGTCCTCCAGAACCTACTAACTATGCTCCGGGCATGGACACTTCTCAAGCTCCCACTTCTGCTAACAATGCATACGCAATGGATGAATGGTGGAACCAATGATGAATGCTGCAAACCTTCCTACACAAGCTGATCTAAACTCTTTGTATGGTGCTTGGAATCCCGGTGCCTACATGCGAGGTTTTGAGAACCAAGGATTGGCAGACCAGTTCCGTGAACAATCTTTCCTAGGTAATAACCAAACCCTAGAATCTGATCAACAGAAAATTGATCAAGCAAAGCTGATGAATCCTTTGTTGATTGAAAGTCAACGTCTTGGTAACGAGGGTACTACCTTAACTAACCAAGGTAAAATTATGACCAACCAATCTTCTGGATTGGACTTGGCTAGTAAGCAAGACACTCATGGTGAGCGTCAGCAACTTCTTCACAAGCAGTTGGCTCGTGAAATGTCTGATGAAGATTTGACTGCAGAAGGCAATCGCATCTTGAAGATGTACCAGAAAGCCAAGCTGGATGGCAATGAGGCAGACACCATCAAGTATGGTAATGTACTTGATACCTTGGTTGGTGCTGTGGCTTCTAAAGCATCTGACCGAGTTCAGAAACGTAACCTCACAGAAGGTGGTTGGATTAACGACCAGATTCTTGCTGACAAACGTAATGCTGCTTTGCTTGGTGCTGCTGAAATTCGTAAGCCAGTTGGTAAAACTGGTAAGACTTGGCAAGAGCAATTTAACAATGCTTCTCCAGATAAACGACTTGGTATTGCCTATATGGCTGTTGAAACAGGACGTAATCCTTACACTGGTGACGACCTCTCTGATGAAGAGAAAGCAGCCTTTGAGAAGGCTTATGCAGCTGCTGTATCCACTGTAAATGCTGGCAACCAAGCTCGTGCTGCTGGTGCTCAAGGTGTTGCTCCCACTGTCAATGCACAAACACGTGCAATTGAAATTAAAGATCGCCCACCTGTATCCGCTGCACCCGGCACGGCAGCAAACCCCATTAAACTTGATTAAGGATTGATATGCCTGTTTACCAGTACCAAGGTCAGCACTATGACCTGCCTGATGGCTTGACCAATGAACAGGCTATTGCCAAGATTAAATCGCATTTGGGTGGTTCTTCTACTCCAGCTGAATTGGGTATTCCTGATTCAACTCCAATGCCCGGTTCTGGTCCTGTGCCTGAACCTAGCTTTGGTGAGAAAGTTCTAGGAGCAGGAGAGGCTGGATTGAACCTACTTGGTTCTATTCCGGGCATGGTTGCTGGTCCCATTATGGGACTGCAAGCTGCTACTCGTGGAGCATCTGTACCAGAAGCTGAGAAGGTTGCTGCTCAGACTATGGAGAACATGCAACTGTACACACCAAAAACTGAAGCTGGTAAAGAAGCAGCAGCAGGACTTGGTGAGTTTATGAATCGCTATGTGATTCCAGTAGCACCCATGCTCCACACTCTCCCTGCCATTAAGGCTGGAGAGGCTAAGAATGCCCTACAAGCTCGTTTCACTAAGCCTGAAGCAGTTAAGCCCCCCTCTGCTATTGAAGCTGCTAAGGCGGCTTTAAACGCTAAGGAAGAGGTTGTTCCCACATCTGAAGGTGGACAAGGAGCATTCCAGAACATTGCAGATCGTCTTGGTTTTCAAGAAGGTGAGAACACTCCTCTTCGTACCAAAACTCCCACTGAGGACATGGCTACACAGCTTACCAAAGCTGGTGAGGAATCTCGTAACACTGCTGTACAAGAAACACTTGATTGGCGTCAAGAAGCTTTGGAGCAAGAAGTTAAGCAACGTGTTGCCCGTGAACAAGAAGCTAAACTTCGTGGTGAACAAGAGAAGGCACCTGTCTACTCTGAAGAACACAAGGCTTGGGAACAAGAGAAAGCTCAACACGAATCTCAAGTTCGACAAGAACAACTGCACCAAGAAGAGTTGACCAAAGCTCACCAAGAAGCTCTTGCTGAACAACAGCGTATTGCTGAAGCACAACGTGCTTTGGAAGAGCGTCAGGCAGCATTAGAGAAGGATATGCAGAAGGCTGGAGATGAGTCTAAGGTTCGTCGCTCCTTACTGGAAACTTCTCAGACTCGTCAAGACCTAGCCAGTCGTAGCCCATTCTCTAAAGCCCATTTGGCAGATCAAGCTGCCAAGAAAGCAGCTGAGGAAGCTAAACAAAAGGCAGCGGACATTGCTGAACGTCGAGCTGCCAATGAAGCTCAAATTCAAAAGCTCCGTGAAGATCATGCTGCTAGTCAAGAGCGTCAAGCTAAGGCACAACAGGTCATTGACCAACGTACTGAACAGATGCGTTTGGATACAGCTAAACAAACTAGCTTGGACTTAGGTGCTGCTGAACGCACTCGTCAGGAAACTGGTGCTCCAGTTCCTACAGATGCTTTCCCACTTAAACCTGCTCCGTTGGGTTCTAAAGCACGGAGGGCTGCCGTTGGGCGTCTAAAAAAGCAGGGAGGATTCATCAACCTAGGGGCTTTCCGACCAAGCCTAAAGGGTCCGGTAGGTGAAATCCTCAAGGACATTGGTAATGCCCTAATTAAAACTCCTGCTGATGCAATTAAGTTTGCTGGTACAGTTGGTGATGTTTCCCAGAACACTTTACAAAAGGCAGTTAATGCTTTTACAAAGGGTGGTACATATCTAAAGGCTAAGGTTAACAACCCCGTTGTCCACTTCACAGTGGATCGTTTGTTGGATGCTGATGCTGTAGCTAAGTCTGAAATCTCAGAGAAGTTGCATGGTGTCTATCTCCCTGCTGTTAGGGATTTAACCAAACAACAAAGATTGGATGCTGCTGATCTTTTGAGCACAGCAGACATGAACAAAAAGCAACTCACCACTGAGTTTATGACTAAACATGGGATTGATCAGAAAGTTCAAGATTTCATTAAAATTCATCAAGAACTGATGATGGATGCTCTGAACAAAATGAACAAAGTTCGTGAGTCTGTTGGTAAAAAACCCATCGAAGCCCGTGAAGCCTACTCCGCTTTTAATGCAACTGGAGATTACCGTAAAGTTGCTCATAAAACTATTGATGGAATAAAAACAGTAGTTGGAATTATTTCTGCAAACTCTCGTTCAGGTAAGTTTGGTTGGTCTTTAGACAAACTTGAAGCTGAAATGCTTAAGCGTGATCCTGACCTAGAGTTTGGTCCTTTGCAGGACATGACTCAACGTAAGACCACTGCTGAAGGCACACCCAATGGAGCATTCCAAGATGCTCTGCAAACTCTAGGCGATAACAATCCCCACATTCAGGATTTCTTGGATGTGTTGAAAGAAGTTGCTAAGGACGATGCAAAGAACTATATGGGTATGCAGACACACACTATGCAGAAGAAGGGTGTGTGGGGTATGGAAGGACGTAAGCCTTGGGAAACTGCTGAAGGTAACATGGAGGCTTTCTTTAACAACCAAGTACAGTATCTGGAAGGTGTTACTCGTTGGAGCCACCTAGCTGAAGCTGCTAAGTCTGTTAATGAGGTTCTTCGTGATCAGTCTGTTATGGATAAGCATCAAAATGCTATTAAGCTTTCTGAAGAATATATGCAGAATGCTATGGGACTCAACCCTAGCAGGTTTGGCAAAGGCGTTGAGAATGTGTTCAACTCCTTGTTTAGTTCCAATTTGGTTGATGCTGTCGGTATTGGTCCGAGCCGTGTTCGTGAAGCTCTACGCCTATCTAAGATGGGCCTTAACACCAGTATGCTATCCTTGAATCCCTCCTTTTTGGGTATTCAGTTAATTCAAGGTAGTACAGCAATGCCAGCTATGACAGCATTGCTGCGTGGTCGTGGTCTTGCCCCTAAAAGCACTTTGCTTACAGGAGGTTGGGATTACATGGCTAAGTCGAGCATGACTTTGCTTAAGGAAATGGCTAATGGTAGTAAGGGTCTATCAACTCTTGAAACCGAAGCCTTGCAGTTTGCTAAAGACAAACACATCTACGCAACTGACATGGTGGAACACGCCAATCAAATTAGCAAAGGTAAAGCCTACTACGCTACTTGGGCTACACAACGACCAGCTGCCTTGATTGAAAAATCAACACGAGCACAAGTGTATATGGCTTTTGTTCACATGATGGATGAAGCTGGTTTGAAGAAGGCTGACGGCCTGTTTGAACAAGCCCATCGCATGACTGACATGGCTATGAACAACTATGGTGCTCTGGAGAAGCCAGCCATTTACAATGCTCTTGGACCCATTGGTTCTATGGCATACAACTTGAAGAGCTTTGGACACAATGAACTGAGCCGTTGGGCTTTGTTTGCTCGTGAGGCAAAGAACAACGCTAACTACGTTCCTTTGCTCACCCAAATGGCAACTACAATTGCCGTGGCAGGTGTTATGGGTCTTCCCTTCTACTCGCAATGGGAATCCATCTATGACACCATTACAGCCAAGCTAGGTAAACCCCGTAGCTTGACGCTAGATGTGCTGGAAGCTTCACAAGAGCTTGGCAAGCATGTCCCACAATTGGGTGAATATACACTGTCTAATGGTGCTCCAACCATGCTGGGAGCCGACATTTCCAAACGTGTGGGTCTAGGTGACGTTATCCCAAGTAAAGCCTCTGACGTGGCTTTTGCAGGTGGAAGTAAGGGTGTTGACATGGTTGCTAAACTTGGTGGTGTTATTGCCAAGCCAGATGAAGCCCATGCCAAGGCAGCTGCTCTAGCTTGGGCACCACCCATCGCGCAAAGTCTATTGAAAGAGAAGTGGTACACTAAGGGTGATTTGGCTTACACTATGGACCCAGATAAACCTCCTGTGGCTACAGCACGTTTGAATGAGCGTGATAAACTGCTAAAGAAGATTGGTATCTCTGGTATCAACGAGAGTGCTCAGAAAGAGAAATATTTCCAACTGAATAAGCTTGAAAAAGAATACACTGATATTCGCAACAAGGGTTTAACCAGAATGGCTCAAGACTTATATCAAGGTAAACCAATCTCTGAAAAGGCAATGCAGTTGTACCTACGTGGACAAGGTGATCCTTCTCAAATTGAAGCAGAGCTAACTAAGATGGCTATGCAGCAAGGTGTTACTCAAGGTCAACTAAGGATTCTTAAGGATGGAGCTTCTCGCTCTCTGACTAAAATCTATGACTTGCAAAGGCGAACAGAATGAAACTGTCTAATGCTGGGCTGAAAGCCCTAATGGATCGGGAAGGTGTTAGGCTAATGGCGTACCAAGATACTAAAAATATCTGGACCATTGGAGTGGGGCACACTGGACCGGAAGTAAAGAAAGGTTTAATCTGGACTACGGAACAGGTAATGGATGCATTGCAAACAGATGTAAGCTTTGCTGAGGGTGCCGTTAACTCTGGAGTTAAGGTTAAGTTGACGCAGAACCAATTTGATGCTCTGGTTAGTTTTACTTTTAATGTTGGGGCTGGAGCTTTCCTCAATTCAACTATGTTGAAGTACATCAACAAGAATGATTTTGTTGGAGCAGCACAGCAGTTTAATCGGTGGGTTATACCTCCTGAAGTAACTGGTAGACGGATGGGTGAGAAGAAACAATTTGAAGGGAAAGAATAAATGGCTTATAAAGGCTTTGTTGGCAGTGGCACGGTAGGCCATTTCTATTCTACAACTGTGTTGGAACTACAGTTTCCTGCACAAGCTTATGCTGGACGAGAGGCAACAGTTGAGGTAACAGCTGGTACAGCTACACATTACTTTAGTGATGGTGTTAGTTGGAAAGCTGTCCCAGCCTACGCCACCGACAGCAGCGGCAACGTGACTGGGCTGGTGGGGCCGGGGGGTGGGGTGATTGCAAGCCTTATCCGCGACTTCCGCACACAAGGTGGTGTTGTCTGCGATTGGCAAGCAAACACAGGCACGCTGGCGATGGTGTCTGCAAATGCTGGTGAGTCTGCTGCGCTGGACACCGCAAAGTTGTACAACGGAATGCCAACGCTGAAATGCACGTTCCCTACTGGAGCAGGTACTTATCAGGCAGGTTTTACTTTCACGAACCCGATAAGCCTGAAGAATTTCCTTACGTTGCAGGTTCCGGTGTTTATTACAAGCAATGACTCGGCAACCGCTGGTACTGCTTCAAACACCGCAGCATTTCAAATTTGGATTTATACCTCTGCGCTGAAGCAAATCCGTTTGCAGGTACAGGCAAAAATCCAAGCCCCAAACACTTGGGCAACCTACTCGTTTAACCGCGATTTGGCATCGCTGCTGATTCTGTTTGGTGGCGGCGCTACTGCTGTTACTGATTTGGATTCGGACACGGTGACAAAGATGGTTATCGTGCAGGCTACTGGTGCGGCGTCTGCTTCTTACCCGATTTGGGTTGGCCCAATCACAAAGGATGCTGCAACCCGACCATGCGTATCCATAGTGATGGATGGCGAGTACATCAGTCAGTACACGATCATCAAGCCACTTTTGGCTGCTGCTGGTATCCGCGCATCTCTTGGTATTGTGGGGCAGAACATCGGAGCAAGCGGTTCATTTATGACCGCAGCGCAAATCACCGAGCTATACAACGCGGGTTTTGAGCCAATCCACCACACATATAGCAACGTGAAAACAAACGGCTATGTCAATGCAACAGATTGGCCTAACTCTGCCGGTATTGCTGATGACATTAACCTGAATTGGGCGCTATTCAAGACGAACGGCTGGCTTCGTGGCATAGGTAAGGCGGTTGTAGGATATGCGGAAGAATTCACCTATTCGGTAGCTGACGCACGGCAACGATTGATTCAAGCTGCCATGCGTATGGCTGGTGTGGAGGTGCTTGCGGGGCCATCTCCTTCATATTCACAACAACTGCAAAGCACAGGAAATCTGGAGAAAAACTATCCAGCATTGACTATGCAGGAATCACTCCAGATAACCAACACCCACACCGCAGCAGACGTTATTTCTGTGATTGACCGTGCAATTCTGAATGGTGAGTGGGCGATCATCAAGGTACACCGTGCGGTTGATTCTGCTCCAAGTAGTCTTGAAATGACTTCTGCAAACATGGCTACATGGATTAACTATCTTGGCACCAAGTATTCGCAAGGGGTTGTTGATGTGCTTCCGTTTGGTGAAGCCTACGACAAGTATTTCAAGCGCACCTAACCCCCTCCCCCCCCCCAACTCATTACCGTTTTGCGGGGGCGTGAGTAGTCTCCACAAACAAGAAAGCCCCTAGGCGGTATCAGTGATGATACTACTTAGGGGCTTTTTTTTATTCTTCGTACCTAGGGCTTACAAGAAGTACCCGAATAATACCAAGATGAATACCAACCATCCAATGAAACTCATCATCTTCTTCTCCACTAAGATGTTCAATCCCAATGGACAATCCTGTTATAAACTCAAATGTTAGGAGCATCTGTAAAATCCTCAAGATTACCAATACAACGCTCATAATGTCGGGTTTGATCTACTGAAATCGCCCCACATTTACAAGACACAAACTGACCTTCATAAGTGCTATAGATTCCAACATTGCACTTACGACAGTATCTAATCCTAGGATTAAACTCTGCTTTCTTAGCCTCTACAGGTCTAGACTCCACATGATCCCCCTTTACCTGAGATGTCACAGATGTCTACCTCTTCGTAAACTACGTCCTTATGTTTCACAGCTTCGTCATAACTAACGGCTGTGAGTGGTTGTCCACCACGGCTTCCATCTGGGTAACACGTAAATCCACGAAGTCGAGGAGCATACTTTGCAAGTGTTCTAGCAAATGCTCCAACTTCACTTTCGTTGTTTCGTTTAGTTCCCCATGCTGGAAGATTGATGGTTGAAGAGATTGACATGTCAACATAATCTTGAATGTCGGCTTGAAACTTGATTCGTTTTTCATAATTCTCCGCTAGGTCTAGAGCAGACTCAATTGATTCGGGTTTGACTCCGTATTGTTGAATGAGCAAATCGGCTGTTCCATCGACGACATATTGATACTTCCACTTCGTACCCTCTGTGAGAAAGCGTCGTTTATAAGCAACTGCAAAGAGAGGCTCAATTCCAGTAGTTGTACCAGCAAGAATCCCGATACTTCCTGTTGGTGCAATTGCTCGATATGCAGCCGGACGGCTGATATAGAACCGATCACAGTGTTCATCTGCTGCTCGTTTAGACTCATCTCGATATACCTCTAGCCATTTATGTAGTTCTGGTGTTACTTCATAACCCGCTCCTCGCTTGAGAAGCCACTCGTGGATTCCCATAAGACCCAATCCGAGTCGGCGATTTTTCTCTCTAACCTTATAGACCTTCTCATAGGGTAGGTCGGCCCTGAGAGTTCCACAAACAAGGAACTTAGAAGCGAGTTGTACGACTGACTTGAACTCCTCCAAACTTTTAATATTGCCAAGATTGATTGAGCCAAGATTGCATACGTCAGAATCATCCTCGCTCGTAACTTCAGTACAGGCATTGCGAAGAGTTTCATTCTGTTTGTCTCCAAAGTTAAAGCTAAAGCCCGGCTCTGCTGTTTCCATTGCCTGACGTACATTCTTCAGAAAGACAGGATTGTTTTCCAATCCACCAATCAAAGAAGCATCATCATAGTTGACACTGATGTTAGTCATGTCAAGAGGAGCAGGAAAGTTAAAGTCAATTGCTTTCTGTTCCTTAATTACTGGAGGCCAGTTCTTAGCTTCCAAGAATTTACCAATGTCATCGTGCTTCCAATTGAGACTAGCGTAAATAGCAGAGCGGCGAGAACCACCTTGCATTACGTTACGACCAATCTCATTGATGGCATACATCAAAGGTATGGGACCACTAGCTGTTCCGCCAGTTCGGCTAAGAGCCTTACCAGCTGGTCGAAGACGACTGTAATCGATTCCAATTCCACCTCCTGTCATTAAACAAGACATTGCACGGTGAGTTACCGCACTCCACTCTTCTCGTGTATCTTCTTCGGCTCGCAAGAGATAACAATTATTGTACGCTTTGTAAGGGCGTCCAGCGTAATAGAGGTATCGACCTCCGGGCAAAAACCGCATAGCTTTAATATGCTCAGTAAGTTCTCGGCGTTCAGATTCTGACATGAGAACCTGTTGGCTTCCCCATCGACTACCACATACGTCCTCAACGAGTCGTTCAGACAACTTGGCCCATGTGTCGCCCGGCCCTTGGGCATATTTGAATCGAAATACATTGGCTGCGAAACTGTTACGAAATTCTCCATCACTCACCATAAAAATGCTCCAATCCTTTTGCAATAACCATTTGTGCTTTTTCTTGTTTTAGAACTAAATAAGGTTCAATATACTCAAGGAAGGTAATAGCTTTTTTACCTGAGAGCCGACACATATAAGGAATCTTTTTTGTTAGTTCACTTCCATGTCCCATTGTGATTTTTCCAAAACCATAGACTTGTTGAAAAGCCTCCATTAAAAGTTTACCATCTTCTCCACTTTGACCAACAATCACCTGTATCTCTGGAGAACGGTACTCAGTTCCATTTACTGTTGCTTTTACACGATCTGGATGATAATAAATACATCCCTCACCATCAAAGAAACCAGCCACCCAATTTAGGTTGGCGACTCTCTCTGCAAAAGAGTTGCGAAATTCACTCATAGTTTTTTAATTATAATTTTCTGTGGTTCAATGCCACGTTCTTGGTTACGCTTACGCTGCTCTAAATCAGCAGCCCTAAGACAGAGTTCACATTTTCCCTTCCTCATCCACATACGATGGATAGGACATTGTTGTGGACGATTTGCAGGAGGAATCTCTCTCGTCATAAGTTCTAATCTCCTCTTCAGCTTCTTGTTCTTTAATTTTCCTTAGTAGGTATGGTTTCTTGTAATGCTGTTCAAGAACAGGCTTCCATGAGTCGTGTATTGTATTTTTCATCGACATGCCTCCGTTAGTTCTGAAAAATACTCTTCAATTTCATCCTCTAGCAAGTCAACTAGGTCTTCAAGACCATACCCAATAATGTCAAGGAAATCCGTTACATCCAAATTATGAATTATCAGTTGTTTTAGTTCGTTCACGGGTTTCAATTTCCTTGTTGATGTACCAAGCAGCTTTCTTCAAGTCTTCCAAACCATTCTTTAGATCAGCCCTCCAAATATACTTAAGGGCATTACCCAAGACAAAGGACATGTGTTGTGTGATTTGAATACACTCTACACCCGAAGGATGGCTAGTATAATGAGAAGGGTGATTAACAGGATCAGGCTGCTTGTACTCATCTAGTTTATAATGGATAATATCTTTTTCATTAATCATTGTCGTTTTTACTTCCTGTCTGTTCCATAAGTGCTTTGTATCCGGTGGGATAAAGGGATTCGAGAATTGTTCCGATTTTTTGTGTGACATCTCGTGTCTCCAGTTGTGTGTGTGGGTCTAGTCGAAGTTTACAGACGCGAGCAAAGGCAGCTAAAGAACCCGTCCAGATAAACTCAGTCATCATGTTCTGTGGCAAAACCATACGAGCCTGTTCTGGTGCCACACCCTCTTTAATTAGGAGGGAGTACAACCTATCACAATGCTCAACAGCATTAGCCAATTCAACATACATCATCTTCTGTAGGTGCTTATCTAGAGCACCACTACTACCCTGCTTTGCATTAACTGGGCGACCTCGCCACCAATCTGGGTAGTAATACTCTGGTTCGTCGTCTACATACCTACGAGAGACTTCATTCCAGACCAAACCAACTTGGTGCTTTCCCAACTGACGAGCAACAAAGATAGGACACTTGATACGGAAACTGATGCTAGTGTGACCAAAAGGGGTCCAATGATTATGCCTCGCCAAATACTGGATAAGCTTCTCATCTCCTTGTCCAAAAACGTCACTAACTTTGTTAAAAGATACACGAGCAGCATTAACAATAGACAGGTCAGAACCCATGTGGTCAACATATTCTACTTTCTGTGATACTATTTTCATGGATATTTCTTGTTGATGTAGTTTAGGCTAACAGGCATCAAGTCAAAAGCACCTTCATTAACTTCATGTAGCATTAGGAAACCACGCCAATGTTTGTTTCCTTGTGAACTCATGTAATCTTCATTGTGCTCATAACATGATCCTGCTATCACGGATGTTAAGGCTTGACCGTCTGCACGATAGGCCGTAGCAATTTGTAAACCTTGCTGGTGGCCTTGGATACAAGACATGTGCTTCTTCGCCAAACAAGCTCCAGCAGTAGTAACAGGCCGACCCATGAGGCCAGTAGTAAAGTAATGGGAATAAGCAACACCATCGACAACCACAACATCCAAGAATGGATGAACTCGCCAGCCATATCCCTCATATCCCAAATCATCCACTGAAAGAACTCCGTCAAGTTTCGGATCGTCGTTGACGGCTCGGTTGATTCGATTTTCATGGTTTCCTAAAGTTAAAATTAGTTCTGGTCGATATAGCTTTTCTTTGTTACGTTTAGCCTTATCATTAAAGGACTCAATGGGTTCCATCAAAGACCACATAGCCTGTCGAGCAGTTTCAATGTCCTTGATGTAACGTTTACCTTCAAAGCTCTTTTTACCTACGTCATAGGATGAAAGGCTGGGCATGTCAGCGAAGTCTCCAAGACAGATAATTTTGTCTGGTTTCTTTTCTACTAGGTAGTGCCCTATCTTGTTAAGGTAAGTAAAGTCTACGCCATCTTTGGCTTGTACATCGGGTATTACAGCGTGTTTAATGAACTTCTCCTTTATCCTCCGCATCTTGCTTCTCAGCAAAAGCAGTGGCAATTACTCCATGTCGCATTAGGGTTAACAATCCTGTTTGAATAACCAAATCTAATTCCGGTCCGTTTAGTTCTCCCACAAATCGAACTGCCTTACCCTCCAGTTCATAAGTCTCACTTATTTTCATTTCTTATTTTCTTTTCTTTTAGTGTTTTGATTTTATGGCACCCTTTACAGATCGCTTGTAAATTAGAGGCTTCACAAAAGAGTTTGTCAATGAACTTGTCCCATGTCTCAAACCCTTTCTTCGGATCAACCACGGGGTCAATATGATCAACTTCCATGTCCTTTTGAGTAAACTCTTTCTTACATGAGGAGCATTGGTAATGTTGAGCAACTCTGCCCGTTTTTGGATTAACCTTCTTTTCTGTCTTGGCGTCATTGAGGGTTTCATACTTAGGTGCCCACCTCCGCGCACCAGACCGCAATGTAGATGTAACGAAGGCGTTAAATCTACCCTCTGTCCATTTACCACCATTCCATGTTTTACGTTTTGAAGCCATCGGGGAAGTTCCACATTTGGTCAGCTTCCCGTTGAATCCACAGACAGCGACAGTTCATTAAAAGCCTTTCATCATCGTTATACTTATCCCGAACAATATCCAGCAAATCAAGTTCAGTGCCCATCTGACTGGCATGTTGCATTTCTTCGTAGAGATACTCAAGTTTCTTGGGAACTGTAGTCCTTGCAAGGCCATCAAAGCCAAATATGTTGTCACTCTTGTCTCCCATTATTGTTTGCCAGTAGAAATTAAAAAGTCCCTCTTTAGGGGACACTTGTTTAAATTCCTGCTTGATAAAGTTATAATGTTGACCGGGGACTTGAAGCAAATCTTTGTCAATGGTACAAATGATTGTTGTGTCTGGTGACTTTGTTTGTTCAATTCCCATGGAATCATCTGCTTCATATCCATCCGTTACCTGAGCTTTCCATTGAGTTACAAGGTGTTCCCTACATTCTTCTAGGTACTCTGGTTTCTTTGTGTCCTTTCGGTTAGCTTTATATTCTGGGTTAATCTTGTAACGGAAGTTGTTAGAGCCTGTCAGGAAGGCTTGGTAGTCGTATGCGGCTGTCTCATGTAGGATACGCTGCATCAAGTCGTCTACGCGGATTATAGCCACTTCTGGAGGCTCTACAACGGCTCCTTGCTTCTCACAAGAGGCAGCACAGCGGTAAGCAACTATGTCCGAGTCAATTAGTGCTGTTTTCATCTACGTTACTGCCTTTAGCTCTATGTGGATAATCATTTTGTTCCAAGAAACAACGTGGCTCGTTTTTATGCCAAGCAAGCCACGCTGTGTGAGTAGGTGTGTCCTTGCATAAAGCATTGAACTCCCTTTCCTGAATGCGTTTGGATACTTCTTGTTGATAGACCCAATACCAAACAGGAAAGGTGAGTACATACAAGACGCAAGCACCTAAGAAAATATTACTGAACTTCTGCTTCTTCAAAGTCTGGAATGTCGTTAAAGCCAGTTGGGCCGGGGTCTTTGATACCGAATACAAAACCTTCCAAGCGACTAGCCAAAGCTAGAACATCTTCTACCTTGGGAGGTGTCTTAGCACCAGCAGTAAGCATAGCGACAGCACTACTAAGACTAGATTGACGGACAATGAGGACTTGCCGCTGCGCTCGTTCTTCGGGAGTTTCATAGTTGCTACGAGGTGCTGGGGTTGTTGCTGCTTTGGAGACAGCCTGTGTGGCTGCTTGTGTAACACCGTCAGAGGGTGAGGCCACGGTCCAATCATTATAACCCTTATCATTCTTTACAACTGTAATTTCCCAAGTAGTATTCGGAGAAGCCTCTGCAAGAGCTTTAAAGCTATTTGCACCAGCACCGAACGACATAATCTTCTTAGACTCCACCTTGCCTTGGAAGGTAAGATTCTTGTAGACAACTTCAAGTTCTTGGTAAGAGCCACGAGCAGTAGGTTTAGTAGTTACAGTGTTTGTGATAATTTGAATTTGCATTTGTTTTTTCTTAAAAAGGTTAATAGACTTAAGTGCCTATAACTATAGTATAACACATCTAAACTTATTTTGCAACAAGTTTCTGCATTTTTTTCATGTTAGGTCCAAATTTACTTTCGCAAGCCATTGGAACTTTCCAATCATAACCAAAGACAGCCTTGATGTTCTTGGGAATATCAGCAAAAACTTCATCAAAAATCTTGGCTATGGGTTCAAGGTACTTCTCCGTAGTATCCACCACAATGGAATCGTGCACCGTACTGATGAAGTCACAGGGTAACTCAGCTTTCTTGATTCTTTTGTAAGCTGAGATTCGTGCCACCATCATTACATCTGCACCAGTTCCTTGTACTGGGTAGTTCGTTAAAGCGTTGATAGGAAGCTTTAGTTCACCTCGGTAGTCCCTACCCATGGGAATGCTCCAAGAGCGTCCCATAGGGCCTTCTATGGGCCTTCCTGAGCTTACTATTTGCATCCACTCCTTATGCTTCTTGTCTAATCCCTTGTACTTGGCATAGAACTTCTCATTCATACCATCCCAAAACTTAGGATCACTAGATACGTGCATAAAATCGGGGTCATTAGCGAAAGCGTACCCACTACCACGAAATATAGTTCGGAATAGAAAAATCTTTGCGATGAGTCGTGAAGGTAGGTCAAAAGCTTTTTGATTCTTAGCATGGGCATCCTCGTTGTTAATTACTTCAGCAAGCCCGACCTCATCACCAGAAAGCTCTAAGGCTGTTCGCCATTCTAGCTGCGAAGCATCACACTGGAGCAGCATAGTCGTCAGCTTCTCCTGTGTACTTCTTATCCAAGATACGTGGTAGGGGTTTGTCTGTACGATTTATCTGTGCTTGCATCTCATAGAAATGTTTGGGATAGTTGTTGTGAAAGTCGGACAGGAACTTACGGGTTCCTGCTTGTTCCATGATGGATGCTAAGTCAGCCATCACATCGTTGTAATGTAGTTGTTCCATTTCATTTCTCAATCGTGATACCTCGATATAAATATGTCTTGTAGGTCTGAGGCAAAGTTCTGCAGGTTTGGTTTACTACTGCTAAGTCTCCCTGTCGCGGCTGTCGTTTGGTTAAAATTACCATGTAGGACATTAGGTTCCCAATTCATTTCCTTTCGCAGTTCAACAAGACCTTTGTAATAAGTACCATTGATCTTCTCGAATTTACTTAGCTCAAGAATCTTATCAATGACACCCTTCTTACCTTTCAGCTTACGCAAAGTACCCTCGTTGGTTGAGTAGATATTCTCCTTCTGCATCTCTGAACCTTTCAATGGTTGGTACAGGCGAGGCAGCTGGTGTTCTATTTCCACATTCTTGTACTTGGGCTGACCCTTTCTTTCACCCGTTTTAAAAAACCCAATGTGTTCCTTGCTAGGTTCTTTAACAACTCCGCCATATAGAAAGGCAGACAGATGATCATTAGAGCCAAAGTTAATAGGAACGTTGGGATAAATTGCAGCGAGTTCTGATTTAAGCGTTGATATTTTGTCATCTATTTCCAATGCTCTTGTGTGGCAAAGTTGTTCGTCGTATGGAATACCATTGGCTTCCATCTCTTGTAAGATTTGCATATCCTGACACTGAAGTTTACACAGCTTAACTTGCTGTGGCGTCATCAACTTAATCTGTGCATGATAGCATTGCAACGTAATGTCTGCATCGTGCATAGCATAAGAGCTAAGAACATCCCAAGGAATCTCGTCAGTGTTAATCCCTTTATCCCAATACTGAGTCTTTACTACATCCTCCTTAGTAGGAATACCATACTTAATGCAAGTGTCATTCAGGCTAGGGTACCTGTTGGTTTGGTTGGACAAGATAAACTCTGCCAACTGTACGTCCCAAATTGGAACAGTAAACTCAACGCCATACTTTTTGAACCAGTGTAGGTCAAACTTAAAGTTAAACCCTACAACTAAATCGCGGTGAGGTAGCATCCCGTCTACTAGATACTCCAACTCCTCTGTCTTCAACGCACCACAAACGTTCTCGGTTGCCCATGACCAGCATACCATCTTGTTTCTGCTGTCGTAAGGGTTGCCCTTGTTGTGGGTTGTTGTCTCTGTGTCTAATGCGATGATTCTCATTCATTGTAAAACATAACGTAGTGGACTCTAAAGTGGAAGATGGTGATACCCTTGTCAAGTAAATCCTGCTCACAAGCTCCAGCATATCCATCTGCTGAGTCGTTGGTTACAAAGATACCACAAGGCACACCCTCATCCGCACCCATTTCATGGCGACACACAACAAACAAACCTGTTTTAGTTTTTGGTAGTTTCATACTAAATCCTCGTAACGGGCAACGTCAGCCCGAATAATAACTTCCTTCCTACCATGTCGCAGGTTAGGATCAGAGTCCTCATCACCAGCCAGTTTATTCTTGCTGATGTTGAAGTAACGCAAGTTCTCATAACCCGGATCGTGAATCTTGCCAATGCCTAAAATCCAATCAGCCTCAGCTTGTTTGGAAGTCTTAGCACTAGAAACATTATTCATGTTCAACCATTTCTGACCCTCACCAGAACCATCTGCTTGGCAAACCCCAATGATTGGGCAATCAAACTCTTTGGCTAATTCCCGTGCCCATTGGTACATTGCTCCTAACTTCAAGTCCTCACGATCTGCTTCAAAGCCCACAATTTTATCTATTTGGTCAAAGATTAACAATGACGGTTTGTACCGGCGGCATAGCTTTTCAACTGTAGTTTTGTGTATCGCACCTTTAGGGTCAAACAACATGTGTTTACCGTGTGTAGCTTTCAGGTAAGCATTTCTAGCAGCAGCGGTGTTCGAGTTGATTGCTGCCAATGTCGCACCAAGTGCTGCCTGATAACACCTAATTTTGACTTTCGATCCTTTCTCTTCGTTGTTGAGCCATACGATAGGGCCGTCCTCCTCTGTAAGCTGCTGTGCCATGTAAGTTGTTTCGGAAGCAAGAAATGTTGTCTTACCTGTTTCTGGACGGGCAAAGATAAATCCGAAATCACCTCCACGCAAAGAACCCAACATTTTGTTGAGGGTTCCTGTACGCCACCGTAAACCTTGCTTGCGATACGTTTCGTTGAGCAGTACCTCAATATCGTCGGACACGAAGGAGAACTCATCCTGTGCTTCAACGCTCGGCGCTTCTTTAAGTTGGTCGATGAGCTTGAGCAAACCGTCCTTACTGACACGCCCTTCCGTAACATCGTAGGCTGCAAGACTAATCTCCTTAAGTAGTTTATTCTCAATGAAGGAGTTAACAAGAACACTTGTTGTCTTATCAGAGACTTCAAGTTTTTCAAGAGTGTCAATAACATTCTCATAATACTCCTTGTCTTTTAGTTTATGAGCAAACAGGAGGTTTGCTAAATCAGCAACAGAAAGATTAGTCTTGTCAGAATTACTTTCATGGAATGAATCTAATACAGAATAAACAGGATGTAATTCTTTAGGTAAGTCTTTTACATTAAGTTTATCTTTATATTTATACCATTCATTGTAATTTAAGAATAATTTAATTATACTTAATTCATAATTCATTTATTACCTTTATTAGTTATCTTGTTATATTATTAGTATAACAGGTAAATCCTTGACAAGTCAATTCTTAGCTATATTAAGGCTGTCAAGATACTCTGCTATTTTACGGTGTTCCTCTGCTGTTCCGTTGTTTTTAATTCGATTGGCTCTCCATGAAATGATGTGCACATTTCCCTCAACATAACCCTTTCCAGCATCAATTTGATCAAACGAAACTGAGTTTTCTTGGATATTTGGAGCAAAATAATCAAGCTCAATACCCAAAATAGGACAATGAGTAGGCCAAACTAAGTCTCCAAACTCAATTTCCCAAGACCATCCTGTGCGAATGGCATTGTCTCGTTTGCTACGGAACTTGGCTCGTTTACGTTTGTATAGTAAAGAACCATCCTTATCTCCATATTTTTCATACTTTAAATCATCATCTATTTGTCTCAGCACAGCAAACCCATACTTTTCATTCCAATCTGGAATGAGTTTCTGGGTTACTTGCTTAATTCGCTGACGACTAACTCCATATTTCTTTGCAATGGTAGCCATAGTTTGACCCATGCTACCCAATTCCTTGATTTTAGGGAGTTCTTCTTTCCAGTTAATTTTAGTTTCAAATGGCATATATCTCCTTTATTGACACCATACCTCCTATTATACACTAATTAGGCAGTCTTGTCAAGTATCTGGCGAATCTCTAAATCTGAGTAATATTTAGGATCAAGCTCGGTGAAAACTGTGGATGTTGATAGACCTGCTAAGGTACATTTCTCCGCAATTTCCCTAGCCTCCCGCCATTTGTCAGAATCTAGCCAAACCACAGCTCGTTGATATAAGCCCTTTAGAGCGATTATTTTGTTTACTGGTAGGTTGGTTCCAAGTAAGGGCATTGCGTCGCTCTGACGGGCTATCTTGAGGCTGGAAAGGGCATCCTCGGTGAGAACTACCATTGAGCATTGCTGACCAGCGCTGATCCCCAGAAGCTGGGGTTGATTGCTGCTGTCATTTTGCTTGACTTTGATGATCGGGAGGATTTCTTTGGTGGAGCCTTGGTTAAAGTATTTGGCTTTAGCTGCCCTGTCAGGGTCAAAGTTACGGGCTTGTATGCAGACGAGGTTTCCTGATTTGTCATAGTAGGGGAAGATAAATTGTTGGAAGTATGGACTCCATCGACATCCGATCCGTAGGACATCTTGCACATTGTGATCACTCCGTTTAAGCCATCCGATGATTGCGGGTGGGAAATCAGTGGTTGAATCGCTTGGTAAACTGAGGGTTGTAGGAACACACATCGATTCATCATGTTGTACTTGGTCCCTTGCTTCAACAAGGGGATTGCTTGTTCCACGTCTGTGAAATCCACACCCAAAGCAATAGCAAGAGCCGTCAGAATAGGTCCCGAGGTTATCTCTACTTCCACACTTTGGGCATGGAATGTGTTTAATGAACTTGGCAATTTTAAATCTCCTTAACAGGTTGAGGTTGTGGTTTCTTCTTACCGAAAATAGCATCCCAATTATCTTGGAACTTCTGCTCGTCAGTGGGTCTACGTTTACTTCCCTTGCTCAAGATTGCACCTCCTTCAATTTACGGATTTCATTAGCAGCACCTTGGAAACTGCTATTCATACGCTCGTGCGTTTCCTCACACACCCTCGCAGCCTCCTCCAGCGCATAGTCGTAGGCACGTTGGGCGATGTATTCAGCTTGCGTCAATCCAACTAAGCTGCCCATCCAATCTCCCCACCACTGCTCAACAAGTTCTTTCGGTAGTTTCATTTGGTTGCCTCCATAGCTGCGTCGATTGTTTGATCGAGGGTTGTGTCCGTTGGGCACATTGCACCAAGTTGCACGTTTTTCACAGATGTAACTACGAGGCCACCTTTTGTCCAACATGAGTTGACACGCAGCCACCGATACCGAGCCGCATCCTTCCGCGCTGCTTCAAGCTCTGCTTGCAGTTTTACGGTAATTATTCGGTAGTGTTCGTGAACTGCCTCAAGCTCTGAACACTTGGCTAGGTAGTCTTCCCGTTGCTCGTCAACCTCCGCTTGCAGTGCCTCCTTGTCCTGCAACTGCATTTCAATCACGCGCACTCGGTCATTGAAGGCTGCTTCCAGCTTCTCAACCTCCGCAGCAAGTTCGGCACGGGCCAGCCTGCGGTTCCGTCTAAGGTCAGTATCCAATGCCATTTCTACGTATGCGTCTGCCAGTTCAAGAATCTTGCTCATTCAAATGCTCCTTTATTGCGTCAATCGCTGCATCGGTAGGTGTGTACCAGCGCAACACCGTGGACTTGTGTGGCTCCAAAGCCTCCAGTGCCTGCTTCAGCAGTGCGTCTTGAGCGCGGAGTAGCGCGGCGGCTTCATATATTCCAGATTGGCTGCGCTCTAGTGATGCTGCCAGTTGTTCTGCTTTGCTCATTCCTTACTCCTTTGCGCTGCGAGAATGGCTTTTGCGAATGATTGCAGGTCGTGGAAATCGTGCCCATCACGAAGATTGCAGCGTATTGCAATGCTGAACACTTCCTCATCCGTCAGCGGCTCCGGTGCTTTGGGTTTTCCAAAATTGCGGGGGTCTTGAAGTGCCTTACAAGTTTCTGTTTTACGACAGTATTTGCAGTTCCAAGAATCGCTCTCAGTGCATTGCTCCACAGGCTCCGACTGCTCCGGTTGTGCCAGATACTCGCGTGCTGCATTGATGGTGTCTTTGTTTTCCCTTGCGCACAGCTTCTGTATGGACTTGCTCATCCCCTTTTCCATATTTGTTGTGTTGCACACAAGCTGGCCAAGAAGTTCTTCAATCAGTTTCCTAGTCATTCTTCATACCCCTCATCATCTCCCTCCTCATAATTACCATCGGTGTAATCCACCTCATCATCAATGGTACTTAGACATTTGTTGCACATATCCACAAAAGCACCCGATTCTTTGAATCGACGTGTTGCCTCTTGAGTGGTTAGAATTTTGTCACAGCAGAAACATTTCATGTTGATAGTCCTTAGATAGCGTAGTTTGCCCAAGACATGACACCGTTGTTGTGGATAACACCGTTATACTCAGGTTTGGGTTGTTTGGTAGAATTGTAAGAGGGGCCAGAGAAATACCAAAACTCAGCATATCTTTCTGGAACCTTGAATGCCCACTTGAGGGCAAGCTGGCGGCCATTACCTTTGATGGCATTGTCTGTTTTGTAGGCCACATTATCATCAGAGAGAGCCTCCTCAAAGCTAGTGATAGGCACACCATAGTTACACAGACGCAGCATATAGGTGACTAAACTGGTCAAGTATGTCTTAGTAAAGAGATACTTAGGAATGAACACCAAGACTTTCTTGCGAGGCAACTTGAACAGAGACAACCTGACATTGTTATCTGTTTGCTCCATCAACTTAACATTGATTGCTTTCTCGGCATTATCCATGAACTGTTCAGGATTGTCAATGTTACTCAGACGGAACCACACACCCTCATCATTGATTTTAGTTGTGGCTGAGTTAAAGCCATAAATCATAAATGTATGGTCGCCCATAATTTTACTAACCAAATCATTGAAGAAGTCTTTGCACTTGATCTTGCCTGATTGTGGATGGAACTTACCCACCTCATCTTTCCACAAGATTTCCCAACGCATGGGGTTGGGCTGGGAAATTTCAGAATAAGAGCGAGTAATTGCCTTGGCAAAAGAGAAAGCCATAATTAAATCTCCGAAGTTACAATGGTGTTGATGTATGAAGTTACATTAGAGCCTTGGATTCCCGGCGCAGAGTTGACTTCAATAACGAATAGCTCATCTTTCTTTTCGTTATATCCAATGTCAACCCCTCGGAAATGAGATGGGGAAACTTTGGCAGCTCGGAGGGCAAGCTCTCGAAGGCCAGCAGGCTCGTTGTCAACACCTTGACAAAATACATATCCATTGGCAAGATTTCGGATTTTTGTGTCTCGCTCACCTGTAAACTCCTTCTTACGTTTCTTTTCTACAACTGCAACAACCGTGTCTTTGTAGACGTGGACACGGAACTCACGTTTCTTCTTCTTGTAAAGTGTGTACACCTTACAGTCAGGAATATCCTCACTCTCTTCGTTGAGGATCACAATACCTTTACCACAACTACTGTTGAGTAAGGTACGACCAAACACAGTGGCACCATCCGTGAGCCATTCATCAACTACTTCTTTGTCAGTGGTAAACTCCAATGCAGGAATATCATTGTCTTTGAAGTAGTTGTACTGAGCAATTTTGTTGATTGATTGCCCGTAGAATAGGTTGTTACGGTTGAGATTGAGCTTGGCTGTACGCCAAACCTTGCGTCCCTTGGCAGTTGATAGTCCCATAGCGATAGCCTTGAGGCTTTGGCTACGTTTAGTGGAGGGCGAGTGGTGCAACTGGAGTTTCATATTTCACTTTCTTAAGGGAGGGTGGAATCATTCGCAACTGATCGAGTACAATCATAACATAACCACGAGTGGTTTCGTATGTCATATCTATAACTCTACCAGAATAATAGGCATTTGTCAAGTCATCAACACCGGGCACTGTGTCATAAATGTCAAACTCAGCTTGAATGCTGTGATCAAACTTGAATGCCTCAGTGTCACCCAACAAGATTACTTCATTCTCACCATCTGCAATAGTCTTGGGAAAGTTCTTCTCAAGATAATCCTCACAATACATCAGCAGACTGGCACCCATGTATTTCTTCTTGATACGCTTGAACTCGTTCTTACTGAGCTTAGAACCACTCGAAATCAGATTGGTATGGGTTACTGTAATTGTTGGCCCACCAACCACCTTGGTAGGTGCTGGCGGGGTAGCTTTTTTTGGTACATAATCCTCCGTAGTCATCTTGTTGGTACTGAGGTCAATTGTTAGGAGACAATTCTCCTTGAGGTTATGTACCTTGTTCTGTTTCCAATCAATGCCATTACGGGCAAGAATCCAATACAGCATGTTACCCTCAGATGCCCAGAACCAACCCTCATCTGTCTCATTGTATGCATGAGGACGTTCCTTGTTACGGGTGAGGTAAACCTTGTTAGTTTCCTGACTGTATGCAACAACAGCATAGGCACCATTGACCTTACCCAAAGCTTCCTCCAATTTTTCCTTGGTGTAATCTTTATTCAAGACCTTACTCAAGTGGATGGTGAGAGCCTCAGAGTCAACTGCTGTGTCGGCTAGTTGTTTGTGGTTATAAAGGGTGCCATTGTGTACCATAGCAAACTTGCCATCCACAACAAAGGGATGAGCAGTTTCGTCAGAGACAGCACCAATAGTTTTCTTGCGATTGTGACCAATGTAAGCCTTTCCTCGTGACCACATACCCTTGACAGCGGGATCATTCTGCATGGTATAGGCACACCATGTAGCAGCATTGGCTTCTTTCATATAACCAAAAGAAGCATCGTTTTCTACGTAGATAATTCCCGTGGAATCATCACCACGAATAGTGTCCACATACAGCATATCAAAGAATGAATCCTCCGTTTTCTTGGTGAATCCATTGTTTGCTTTAAGAACTAACCCAACAATTCCACACATATTACATTACCGCCAATTTAAGATCAGTTACAGAGTTGAAAGCCATCTCAGGGACAATGGGAGCCAGCGGAGCCAACTCTGTGTGACCGAAGATTTCACGGAACCATTGCGCAATGTTAGCATTACACAAAGTATTCTTGTTGATTGGGTTGTGACGGGCACACTCAAACAAACTGTTGATAGACCTGAGCCATTTATCCAACAACACAGGATCACTGTGACCCTGCATGTGGCGGAATTCAATCGTACCCAACTCAGGCAAAGGCTTGAGGTTGAGAGCTGTGTACTTGTGCCACTTGCTAATCAATGTGGACAAGTCAGACTTGTAATAGACAGGGAGATATGTCTCTGTCAGTGGTACACAGTGGATATTGTGACGACGATGCTCATCTACCAGTTTGAAGAAGAACTCCTCAAACAGAGCATACATATACACAATGTTGCGTACCTCAAGCTGAGGAATGTTAGCACAGTTGGCATGTACGTGGATGGAAGTCCTGTCAGTAAACTGCTTGGTTGGGTCCTTGATAATGATGGTAGAGTGCAACTCCTTAAACTGTGGCACAGCTTGGTCAATTGGAATGGGAGCAGAGACAAACTCATATCCCTTGTTACGCAAAGAACCATCAGTTGTCACCTTGAATGGGTGAGCACCATCCTTATGTGCTGCGATGGATTCAATCTCACACTCCAAGCCAACAAAGAGGGGTGCGCCAAAAGCCACCAACTCTGTGCTAGTAATGCAAGGATGGTACAAATCATAGATAGTGTCACTCATAAGGAACAACCTCCAAAGTTTCATTGTTGTTCTTCAGCTGTGCTTGCACATCAGCAATGAACAAAGAATTCACATACAACTTCTTACTATCGGTGCTGTAATGTCCGATCTTAGTCGTATCAATACGCAAAGAGAATGATGGTACAGACAAACTCATGCGAGAGTTGAGAGCATAGCTCTTGAGCTTACCTTTACGCTTGAGTGCCTCACTAAAGGTAAAGTATTGCTGCTTAGTCACATAAGACTTCAGTATCGCAAAGCCAATGGGGAACACCTCACCTGTATCCACGTTGATGATGCGAACATTGCCATCACACAAGCCACGCTTGTATTGTCGTGCTGGTACACGCTGCATAAGGAATGCACGATCTCGATACTGAAACACAGCACGATTGGGCAATACGTAGTCAACCTCATACGGATGATCATCGCTCAGAAAGAGGTCAAACTCAACCTCATCTTGATCAATGCCAACTACCTTATGGGGAGAGACTTGGGTAATACGGAACAATTTGTCACCAAATTCTTTGAACTTGGTGTATGTTCCTTGGTAATACTTGTCAATATCTTGCCAAGCAGACGAAGTAAACAGCATTAAATCACCTCAAGATTAAAGTGGTTAACGAGAGAAGCTGCAACTTGTTTATCATTATTGTTAATTGCATGGATAATGGAATCAGCCATTTCACTCACATCAACGGTAGATTCCAAGGCACGTTCGGTTTGATCCCAAACCCAACCAATCAAACGATCTTCAAAAATCCAGAAGTTTGACAGAGTACGATACTCAACACCATACTTCTTTACTCGGTGTGCTCCGGCTTTTCCATAGAGTTTCTTACGATCTTCACCACGATCCATAAGTACACTAGGAACGCCAAGAAACAAATCCATTTTGCGTACAACATCAATGGGGTCTTTCTTAGTTTCAACGTGGACATGACCACCAGCACTACGCATGAACTGATGTGGAGGCTCAGGTTTCTTGTTTTCCTTCAAGTCCCATGCACAGAAGTCCGGTTCACAACCGAAGATGTGGGCCATGGGATGTTGCATTTGATCTTCAGGGAAGATGAGGCAGGACATCTTACTGAACGACAATTCGGGCAAGTAGTCCAGAGACTTCTGCATGACAGCGTTGATAGACCCGATGAACGCATCACGGGTCTTGGCTGGTGGAATACCATACTCAAGAGACACATTGTCCTCTTGCAAGGTATAGCCCTTGGGCATGTCGGGAATCTGCATGGGATTCCACTTGTCGGCATTGATGTAGCCAATAGAGCTGATGGGCTTGCCCTCAACATTAACCAAGAACACTTCGGGGTCAGAACCTAGGCGCATACTTCCTCCTCATTTAACAAAAGATCAATTACCAACTCATTGCAATAGGTAGCAAACCTGCTATCTACTGCCCACTCAGGGTGGCCTTGAATAGCCAACCCATTCACCTGTGGATAAAAGACAATTTCAGGCTCAACCTGAACATTCATATCCAACACTTGCTTGTGCTCACCGTTTTCATAGGTGGTAGAAAGATTGTGTGGTGTCCACGCCAGCATCTGATGCTCAACACCGAATGGATACATCATCTGATGGTGCGATGATGTGCTGGTCATAATTTCACCCTCACGAGTGACAATGTTGTGTGAACCATGATGGCCTGTAACGTGCTGAATCAGCTTACCACCAACAAAGGCAGTCATCAATTGTGCACCACGACATACACCAATCATCGGAATCTTGTGAATCTTGCAATAGTTCATTGCTTTCCATTCAAAGATGTCTCGACTGGAATAGTCTTTGTTCGCTTGACTACGAATGTGCATCTTCTCCTTGTAATAGGATGGATGAATGTCCGTACCACCCCAGAATATGAGGGCATCAACTCCCTGCATACCCTTGATGCTAATGTCATGGGCATTGTTAAACACTTGATCGAATGGGGCAATGGAATCACCATTACCAATTGGACAATAGCCTAATGTTAGTTTCTTCACAGTTTTAGCACTCATTATTTTCTTCCTTTTTAACAAGCCAACCACCTGTGCATTGGATTACGGATGTCTTATCATTCAACGGAGATACCGAAAGAATAAAAGGAGGATCGTTCCAATCCACAGTGCCATAATTGTCATAGTGACGACAAACACCCACAACCATGCACTTACCATATTTCTTGTCCTTTGCCAAAGTGGGATAGCCTGTGTCACCAACCATGAACACACAGTCGTTTGAGGCTTGGACAACCTCACGGCACCGCTGTTGATAGACCTCTACACTAAGGCCCAACTTGGTAGCCATGAGCACATCGTGAGTGGTAACACCCACACCGCCCTTGCCTTGCGCATCAATCTCTTGACTGCGCTTGTTGAAAGCATCAGCCCATTCCTCATCGGACATGAGTTCAACAATGGGCAAATCATTCTTGGGTGCTGGAAGAAAGCTCTTGAGTTTCTCAGCAGATGGAAAGTAATCTTTAATCATTGTAATTCCTTTGGTAGTTCAACTTTGCGTTTGGTCATGTCAGCTCCTGCAACACACGCCCGCCATACAGCGCCGCGTACTCTTGGGCTTGTTCAAGACTCTCAGCCTTGACTGTAAATTCTTCGCCGTTTTCAATGCACAGATACGTTTTCATTCATGTTCCTCTTCTTCATGTTCTTCGTCAGGGTCATCAAAGCTAGGTGATGCTGCAATAGCCTCATCCCAAGACATCTTAACAGTCTTGCGTGCAGTGGCAGCGGCAGCATTGATGATGGTCTTAACCTTTACAGGATGCTGTGCATACTCATTCATCAAAACCTCAGTGATGCCATTGGCAGGGTCAAGATGTAGCATGAGAATGTGAATCTCACTGTACTTCTTGTTAGTAAACTTGTTGCGATATTGACTGATGTAATAGTCAATGTCAGAATCAGCATCAGGTGTCGATGTGAAGAAACGCTGATGTACAAGGTCAAGACAACCATGTTTGTACAAATCAGAGTTAGTGTAGATGAGAACTTGTTTAAGCATACATTGCGTCCTCTCCAGAGCTAATGTTCTTAATGTCACCAATGTAACGTGGTGCCCACGCATCAATGGCTTGACCAACGAGTTTGCGGTGCTCATCCAAGATGTAGCCCTTACGCTTAACAGCCTTACGCCGAGCCTCTTCAAAGTTGGTAGTCATCTTACCAACTCGCAGCGTATAAGTTTTACCTTGGATTTTAGAATCCACTTGAACAAAGAACATATAAACTTCTCCTAATAGGCACAATTGCCTCACAAGTGCACTAAAGATAATGCACTTGTAAAGTAGCCTACAATGAAAGCAAAAACTGTGAGTATTGCTTTTGTGTAAGGGGTTTGAAGTTGCCCTTGAATGCAGCAAACAAGTGGCGCAAATACACGGCGCGCATGAAAGTTGATAGACCTTCTCGCTTACGCTCAAAGGCCAGACGACCTTCTCTTTGTGTTAGGCGTGTATGTTTCATGCTTCCACCCATGATGCAAACCACAAAATCCAAGGCAAGGCAAGGATAGCAGAAATAATAATGGCCTCAATTAGAGGCTTGATGATGTTAGCGTACATGATTTTTTGTCTTACAAAAAAAAAATCTAACAGTGTTAGAAAATGAAGTGATAAAAAATAGGAACGACAAAAGCCCGCACTATGGCGGGCTAATGTGATAGAAAATGTAAACTAGGGTTTACTTACAATTATCCAAGAAAATCACAAGGTTTTGATAATTCTGCTATCAAAGACATGCGTTGCTCTTCAGGCATAAACTCAAGCCCATTAGAAAGCCTCAAATTTAAGATCAATTGATCTGCTAATTCATAACATGAATAATTCTCAATTGTAGAATCAGGGTTGATTGATGGTGCATAAATCATTTTAATTCCCCTTACAATGTGGCTTCTTCAAACTTTGCAATTGCATTTTGTGTAATTGCTTTGGCCTGATTGTCGATTGATTGTGCAATGTCGGTATTGCCAATTGTGGCTGTAAGTGTTTCCAATGCTTCACGGTGGCAAGCTTCATAAGTACCAAGCATAGACTTCAAGGCCGCAATTGCAGTGGCAAAGTCCCCTAGTTTATCCCCATCTGCTTTAGAAACATCAAGGGACAATGCGACTAACTTACCCGCAATACCCGCATCTTCTGTAGCAGGTTTATCAAGATTCTCAATTAGCTTACGCAAAGCCGGAACTGTGAGAATTTTCCCGTTGTGCTTTGGCAAGTTACCCGTATATGCAAAATACTTAAGAGCTATCCCCTTTGCAACGGCATAACTAGAACCCGCGTTCATTTTCTTCAGTTCAGTGTCAACTTGCGCATCTGCTTTGGCTTGCGTAGCACCTTTGGCAAGCAATGGGGCAAGCATCATAGGACGGAGAATCTGCCCTTCAACATCCCGCAAAGCAGATTTTGCTTCATTAGGGACGGATTCAGCTAAAGGGCATGTTCCTTTGTAAGCGTCCATTCGGGGGTTGTCTAGCATCTTGCAAAGCACCGACAAAGCTGCAAGCGTACCCGATTCATTCGCACGCAACATCCCACGCAAAGCACTAACGGCGTGGGAATCATCTAAAGCATCTTGCAAGGTTTCCTTTGCATCTAGCTTGCCCGTACGAGTGTTGTTAAAAATAACGGCGCTGTCAGTGAAACTAACTTCAAATTTAGACATGGTACTAACTCCAGAAAAAAACTAACATGTTAGAAAATTGGGCTTAGGTGTTGTATTTTTACCACAAACCCACATTATGAAACAAAAGAGCGTATTTGTCCCTATGGTTTGTCAGCACCATTTTCGACAACTTGCGCTGTAATCAGCGCCCCTACTTATAAGCAGGTATCGTGCCAACTTTGCGAGTGTGGCATAAAAACCACAAAATGCACCCTCGGACGACATAAACAGATAAGCAAACCCCATGCCAACCCGTCTAAACCTACAAAATTCAACAAAATTTGACAATATTTGATGGTTTTATGGTGTTTCCCTAGGTTTGCACACTTGGCATGCAACTTGCTTACATGGCGCATTTTGTCACTGTTCTGACAATTTTGTCCTACTTGTGACATTTATGTCTGGCATAGAACTTGCTAGGCTGTTAGCTGTGGATAACCTGTGTATAACCTGTGGATAACTTATATCGTGTAAGTGAGTGTTTACTTACTTAATACTAGCCCTTACAGGTTTAAACTAAACAGTCTAGTAAGTGACTGGTCAGTCTAGTCTAATAACCTTACAGTTTAGTCAACCTTTAGCTTAGAGCACGAGTGTACTAACTCTAAGTACTTGATTTAATTGAATTGGACACAAACCACTTTGGAGCACCTATTTTCACACACAAGAGGGGGGAGGGGGGAAAATTCCGTGGGGGTAAATTTGACGTAAGGCAATTCACTACGATTTTTGTAGAAAATCAATATAGGGGGGTTAGAGCGATTATTTACATGCGAAGCATGTCACCCCTTACCTAGCCGAGAAGTCGGCTTAAAAGGCCGTTTAAAGCCCTTCTAGGGCTATGTTTAGGTTTCAGGGTAGATCAGTTAATCAGCTCGGTCTACGGACCTCGCTTGCCGTAGGCCTTACAGGTGGAACAAAGAAAGAAAGAAAGTAACATAAAGAAAGAAAGAAATAATAATACTACTATACTTAATATTATTATACTTATAATTATATAATTATTAGGGTATCATACTTTTCGGTATTTGTCAATACCTCAAAGAAATTTATTTTCATTACTTTAACAATCCTGCTCGATCAGGCACTCGCAGGAAGTTTTTTGTGTAAACAAAGAACAATCTTGTCTAAAAATAAACTTAACAATTATATTTAATATTACACTATTGTAATGTCAATATATCTTGTGTTATACTATAGTTATAGTGTCTAACTTTCTTCCTAGAGGAACATCTTGTTATCAGATTCTGAACACAAAAAAACTAAACCTCCGATGAAACATCGGTCTACTGTTAAACCTGCTAAGGGTAATGTCCATTGGTCTGATAAACAGAAAATGGAAGCTGTAAACTCTTACTTGCTGTTAGGCAATCTTGCGCTTACAGCGCGTTTGCTGAACATCCCTGAAATTACACTTCGTGTGTGGAAAGCCACAACTTGGTGGAAAACTCTTGTCGAGGAAGCAAAGCTGCAGGAAAAGATGGAGCTGTCTGCTCGGGTTAAAAAGCTGGTTGATGCCAGCATGTCTGTTGTTGAAGATCGTCTTGCTAACGGAGATTTCCAGTTTGACCAAAAAACAGGACAAATTATCCGTAAGCCAGTCAACATGAAGGATGCTCACAAAGTTGCTGTGGATATGCAAAATCAACGTGACTTGCTTGAAAAATCTGAGAAAGTGGTACAGACAGAAGAACATGTTGAGGACAAGCTTTTGAAGCTTGCCGAGAAGTTTGCCGACATGGCAACCAAGAAAATCGAACAAAATCAAGATCGTCAACGGACGGTTGATGCGGAGGACGTAGACATGGAGGGAAACGACAATGCCGTATATGACGAACGGGAAGAGGGATTATAAAAAAGAGAATCGTCTCTATAATTCTAAACCTGAACAAATTAAGGCTAGGTCCGAACGTACTGTTCTGCGACGGAAAGCTAATGAAACCGGAGTAACCCACAAGGGTGACGGTAAAGATTTGGACCACAAAAAACCTTTGTCTAAGGGTGGTTCAAACACAATGGGTAATACAAGAGTTGTCAGCAAGACAGCCAACCGAAGCTTCAGCCGCAATGCTGATGGTTCGTTAAAGAGTCAAACTTCTAAGAAGGAACGTAAAAAATAATGCCAACACTAACTGCTGATGTCATCGCTGGCCTAGTCGGCAGTGTGTTGGGTACTCGTTTTGATGGACGGAGTTCCACTCCAGATTTCCACAAGGAATGCTGGGAACTATGCTGCTCCAAGGAGAAGTTCGTTGCTATCGCCGCGCCACGCGGACATGCCAAATCAACTGCGGTAACATTGGGTTACGGACTCTCCACTCTTTTGTTTCGTGAACGAAAGTTTATGTTGCTTGTGTCTGACACAGAATCACAAGCATCCTTGTTCTTGGGAACCTTTAAACAAGAATTACAAGATAATAACGAATTGATTGATTTGTTCCGTATTAAGCGGAATGAACAAGGACACGTCAAGTTTCTGAAGGATTCTGAAACTGACATCATTGTTGAATGTGAGGATGGACACCGGTTCCGAATCATTGCCAAGGGAGCGGAACAGAAGCTCCGTGGATTGATTTGGAATGGCAGTCGTCCTGACATCATTATGTGTGACGATATGGAGAATGACGAACTTGTAATGAACAAGGAACGTCGAGACAAGATGCGTAGGTGGTTCAAAGGTGCTTTGTTGCCCTGTAGAGCTGACAACGGTGTTGTCCGTATCGTGGGTACCATCCTGCACAACGACAGCCTCCTAGAGCGTTTAATGCCCAACGAGAGCGATAAACGTACAACACGGGTTGGGTTGAAAACCTTCTCCACTCTAAAGGGAATGTGGAAGGCAATTAAGTACCGAGCACATAACGAAGATTTTACAGAACTGCTGTGGGCTTCCAAGAAGTCTGCAGCTGAGTTCAAAATGCTGTACGAGGAAGCTGTAAAGGACGGGACAACCGACATTTACAGTCAGGAATACTTGAACATCCCTTTGGATGAGTCAATTTCCTTCTTCAAGAAAGCTGATTTTCTGAAAACTACAGATGAACATAGACAAACCAAGATGCACCACTATGTGACTGCTGACTTGGCTATCTCTGAATCTGAAAAGGCTGACTTTTCTGTGTTTATTCTGGCTGGAGTTGATGAAAACAAGATAATTCACGTCAAAGATGTGATCCGAGAGCGTATGGATGGTAAGGAAATCGTGGATACTTTGCTGATGTTACAGCAAATTTACGATCCTGAAGCCGTGGGCATTGAGGATATGCAGGTTTCCAAGGCAATTGGACCCTTCTTGCGTGAAGAGATGATTAAAAACAACACTTTCCTTAACCTTGTTCCTTTGAAACATGGGGGAAAGGACAAAACAACACGTTCTCGGTCCATTCAAGCTCGAATGAGGGCACACGGGGTTTGTTTTAACAAGGATGCGGACTGGTATCCGAACTTTGAAAACGAATGTTTAACTTTTCCTCGTGGTAAGCATGATGACCAAGTAGATGCTTTTGCATATTTGGGTCTTATGCTTGATAAACTCATTGAGGCACCTACGAAAGAAGAAATAGATGAACTTGAATACCTCGATGAGCAGCGGAGCGCCGAGTCAGACAATGGTGGGCAATCAGGCTGGACAGGGTATTGACCCTAGCATGATGGCTTCACAGCCTCAGCCACTCCCCGGACAACTTGGCATGGATGTTGAGGGTCCCCAAGAGGACATGGCTGAAGATAGTAGGGAAGAATCTCTACGAGCTTTGCTAGAGGCAACAAACATTGCTGAAAAACTGGATGAAGACAAACTACGCACAATTGGTCGCAATGCTTTTGAAGGATTTGACCAAGACAAGCAATCTCGTCAACATTGGGAAAAGCAAGTTGAAGAGTGGACTAAGCTGGCTACACAGGTTCGGGAAGATAAAACTTTCCCATGGCCCCGAGCCTCTAATGTTAAGTACCCTCTGCTTACCACTGCTGCCATGCAGTTTGCAGCTCGTGCCTATCCTTCCTTGGTTCCTTCTGATGGTAAGGTAGTTAAGTCAAAGGTTGTCGGTAAAGACCCAACTGGAGAGAAATACGCTCTTGCTGATCGTGTCTCCACCTACATGTCCTACCAAATCATGCATGAGCTGGTTGGTTGGGAAGAGGGAATGGACAAACTTCTCATTATGCTGCCAGTTGTTGGCACCATCTTTAAGAAGACCTACTGGGACCCAGTTAAGAAGAAAGTAGCCTCCGACATCATCTTGCCTAAAGATTTGGTTGTCAACTACTGGGCTAAGTCTCTCAAGGAAGCTGAACGAATCTCTCAAGTGATTGAGATGAGTCCTCGGATTCTTAAAGAACGTCAAATGTCGGGTGTATTCTTGGATGAGGACCTAGGTTCTGCTCCAATGCCTCTTGAGAAGGGCAACGCTCCTCCTCACGACGAGACCACCCCATACACAATCATTGAGCAACATACGTACTTGGATTTGGATGAAGATGATTATCCAGAACCATACATTGTAACCTTCCACCTAGAGTCTGCTAAAGTCTTGCGAATCGTTGCACGGTTTGATGACACAACCATGCACTATAGCGACGAAGGCAAACTCGCAAAGATTGAGCCAATTGAATACTTTACAAAGTTTGGTTTTATCCCGAATCCCGATGGAAGCTTTTATGACCTCGGATTTGGAGTCCTACTCGGACCTATTAACGAGTCCGTTAATACGCTCATTAACCAACTTATCGACTCTGGTACTATTAACAACCTGCAGTCTGGATTCATTGGAAAAGGTCTTAAACTCCGAATGGGTGAAACCCGCTTCCTTCCCGGTGAATGGAAAGCAGTAAACTCTACTGGTGATGACCTGAAGAAACAAATTGTTCCACTACCAAGCAAGGAACCAAGCAACGTCTTGTTCCAGCTTATGGGAAGTTTAATTACTTCTGGTAAGGAACTGGCAAGTGTTGCGGAAATCTTTGTTGGTAAGATGCCCGGTCAAAACACACCAGCCACTACTACAATGGCAACCATTGAGCAGGGCATGAAGGTATTCACTGCGGTGTACAAACGTATTTACCGTAGTTTGGAAGAAGAGTTCATCAAGTTGTTTGACTTGAATGCAACGTACTTGAACCCCAACACATACGAAGAAGTTCTCGGTATTACAGTTGGTCCTCAAGACTTCTCCCTTAAGCAATACAAGATTTGTCCCGGTGCTGACCCAACAGCGGTTAGTCAAACTGAAAAGCTTCTCAAAGCTCAAGGTTTGCAAGAGATGCTTCCTCTGGGAGTTCTCGATCCCGTTAAGGTTGCACTACGTATGTTGGAAGCTCAAGAGCAACCAAATATACAAGACCTACTCAATCCACAAGTTGCACAAACTGGTCAACTGCCCCAACAACCCAATCCAAAGGTTATGGAGAGTCAGGCCAAGATTCAAGCAATCCAACAAGCTGCTGCAATTAAGTCTGAACAAGCACAATTTGAATCTCAACTGAAAGAGCGTGATGCTAAGTTCCAGTTGATGATGAAAGCTGCTGCTGCAGATCAAGATGCACGGCACAAAGAAGTTCTCGCTCGTTTGAATACGGCTATTCAGACGCACACAACGAACATGCAGGTAGCTGCGGATAAACACAAGTTTATACAAGACACCATGCACAAAGAGGTAGCTCATAAGCAGGATGTCACGCACAAAGAGCGTATGGCTACTGTTCAAAGGCAACAGGCCGCTAAACAAACTTCCAAAGGGAAAAAGTAAGATATGAATCGTCAGGATTTTATTGATTGGAAGACAAGTCCAATCACACATGCTCTGTTCAACGCTCTCGAACAACGTATCGAGGGACTTAAAGAGGAGCTAAGTTACGGTGCTGGAGAATCCCCCCGAACAGACGCCATCAAGGTTGGAGCCATTCAGGCTTTCCGAGATGTGATGGAAGCTGATTGGTTTGAGGAGACTGCAGAATGATTACACCCCTTCTACATCGAATTATCGTCAAGCAACATAAGCTTGAGGACACAAACAAGGAATATCGCAAAGCTCGTGATATTGGCATTATTATCCCCGAACACGAGGACAATAAACGTGCCCAAGCAGGAGTTGATAAAGGTATTGTTGTTTCCATTGGGCCAACGGCCTATAGGGACTTCAACACTGATATTCCAATTAAAGTAGGTGATACAGTTGCTTTTGCCCGATTCAGTGGTAAAATGATTGCTGATCCGAAAGATGAAGAAGAATATGTCGCGTTGAATGACGAAGACATTGTGGCTGTACTTACCGAGGAATAAAATGGCTGACGAACAAATCCAAAGCGGCGAACCTACTGAACAAGTAGAACACACGCCAACCGAACTAAAAGCAATGGAATCTGGTTGGGTTCCAAAACAAGAGTATTCTGGCGAAGAGCATAAATGGGTTGACGCTGGAGAATTCCTTCGACGTGGGGAACTCTTTAAGAAGATTGAGGATCAATCTAAGCAACTTAAAGATGTGCGAAATGCACTGAACGAAATGAAAAAGCTTCATGGTCAAGTCCGTGAAGTAGAGTATAAACGAGCACTAGATGCTCTTAAAGCTCAAAAGAAAGCTGCTCTTGAAGAAGGTGATGCCGACGCTGTTATTGCTGCAGACGAACGCATTGACCTCGTTAAAGAGCAACAGAAACAATTGCAGAGTGAACCAGCTGCAGTCACAGAACAATCAGGTGCAGAGCATCCTGAATTTGTTGCTTGGACTGAGCAAAACAGTTGGTATAAAACTAGCAGCCCCATGAAAGCTTTTGCTGATGCATTGGGAGCTGATCTAGCTGCTGCAGGTAACTCACCGTCCGAAGTATTGCGTAAAGTTGCAGCTGAGGTACGAAAAGAGTTTCCAAACAAATTCCGCAATCCTAATCAGGATAAGCCGGGTGCTGTAGAGTCAGGTAAGGGTGGACGTTCTAATACGTCTTCATTCTCCCTGTCAGACGACGAGCGTCGTGTAATGAACACTTTTGTTCGTCAAGGTGTTATGACTGAAAAGCAATACATTGAAGAACTTAAGAAAGTGCGAGGTTAATAATGGCCGAAAAAGAAGCAATTTCCAAAGCCCCAGTGGGCCGTGTTACGCGAGTGCCTGTGAGCCAGCGTAACGTTTTGACGGTAAAGGGTAAAGACCCAAACTATGTTTACCGAGTCGTTAACGATGTAGATGATCGTGTAGCGCAATTCCTTGAAGGCGGGTATGAACTCGTTGAAAAGGCATCTCACGATGTGGGCGACAGCCGAGTATCGCAAGGTACTAGCGTTGGTTCTAAGAAAGTGTTTTCTGTTGGGCAAGGTGTTAAAGGCCACCTCATGCGTATCCGTAAGGAATTGTATGATGAAGACCAACATGCTAAACAACGCTTTGTAGATCAACAAGAAGCCTCCATCAAAGAAAAAGCTCTTGATGGTAATTATGGTAAACTCGATATTACACGCGATTAACCACTCTTATTGCCATTAGGAATTCCACAAATTTGACTATTTGGAGTATTACTAATGTCAAGTGTTTCTCGTCTTAACGGTTTTCGACCCGTTAAAACAGTCCTCGGAGCGCCGTATAACGGCCAAGCCGAGCTGGCTTTTGTTCCCTCTTCCGATTCTACGGTAATTATGGTGGGTGATGCAGTGAAGCTGTTGGGTGATGCCCGTAGCCCCACTGGTGCTCCCACTGTAACCCGAGTTTCTGGTGCAACTGATATTGCCTTCGGTATCGTGGTTGGTATTTTGTTCTCTGGTGTGGGTGATACGCAAAACGTTCCTCCTGTCACCGATCTGAATACCCCCGTTTATCGTCGTGCTTCCACAGATCGTTATCTGTTGGTGTGTACTGATCCCAATGTGGTGTATGAAGCTCAGTATCTGACAACCTCGGTTGCTGCTGCTACCATCACTGCTAACGTCGGCCTCAACGGTAGCTGGGACGTTACCGCTGGTTCTACGACCTCTGGTTCCTCTGGCATGTCTATTGCTGCTCTGTCTGCAACGACTGCTACCCTGCCTCTGAAGGTTGTTGGTTTCCCCAACCGTCCTGACAATGTTCCGGGCGACACCTACTTCTCCTACTATGTCAAACTGAATAACGTTCAGTACGGCACTGGTACTGGTCAAGCTGGCGTTTAATCTTTAGAAAGGAGTAGATAATGTCTGTAATTAATAGCGGCTCATTTGCCAAGGCCCTTTGGCCCGGTGTCAACGCATGGTATGGCCGTGCCTATGACGAATATCCTGAAGAGTACACAAAGCTCTTCGACAAGCAAACATCTAGCAAGGCGTTTGAAGAAGATGTGGGCGTAAGCTCGTTTGGTCTGGCAGTCCAGAAGTCTGAAGGTGCTCCTATCTCCTATGATAGCGAACGTCAAGGCTTCGTGACTCGTTACCAACACGCTGTGTATGCTCTCGGCTTCATCATCACTCGTGAGATGATGGAAGACGATCAGTATGACATCATTGGTAAGCGTAAAGCAGAAGGTCTTGCCTTCTCTATGCGTCAAACCAAGGAAGTCATTGGTGCAAACGTGTACAACCGCGCTTGGACCTCTGGTTACACTGGTGGCGATGGTGCTCTGCTCATCAGCTCGTCTCACCCCAACATTAAGGGTGGTACATGGTCCAATGCAATTGGTACGAATGCCGACTTGTCTGAAGCATCGCTTGAACAAGCTTGCATTGACATCGCTGGTTTCACCAATGATGCTGGTCTGCTGATTGCTGTCCGTCCTGAAACTCTCATCATCCCACGTCAGCTGATTTTTGAAGCAAAACGTATTTTGGGTACTGATGGTCGTGTTGGTACTGATAACAACGATCTGAATGCAATCAAGACTCTTGGTTCCATTCCTAATGTTGTTACCAACCACTTCTTGACTGACACTGATGCTTGGTTCATCCGCACTAACGTGCAGAATGGTATGAAGTACATGGAGCGTCGTGCTGACAGCTTCGACATGGATAATGATTGGGACACCGAGAACGCTAAGTTCAAGGCTACCGCACGTTATTCGTTCGGCTGGACTGATCCCCGTGCTCTGTACGGTTCGCAAGGCGCCTAATTAATCTTCGAGGGGTAGTAGCAATACTACTCCTCTTCATAAGGAAAAATTATGGCAATTCAATTTATTGAAGGTCAGGTAGCGGTTAGTGATCCTAATCCGGGTGGCCCCTCTGCGACAAGTAACATTAAGGACGTAGTTGTAAAAGTTGTAAAACTTACTTCTGCTAACTTTACTACTGGTGGTACAAACACTCTAGTAGCTGTGCTTCCTGCGGATGCATCTATCTTGAGTATGCAACTGCAAGTGGAAACTCAATTGTCTGGTAATAGTATTTCTGCTGCTGCAATTGATGTTGGTTCTGCTTCTGGTGGTGCTCAGTATGTTTCTGCTGCTAGTGCCTTTGGCGCTGCTGGTGTAAACAGTCTGTTGAACAAGTTGGGTGGTCCTGACCACTACAACATTCCGCTGGGTGCTGACAAAGGTATCTGGGTTAAAGGTACAGCCACTACAGGTAATCCCACCGCTGGTGAAGTTTACCTCATGGTTTACTACGTTCGGTAATGAACAAAAAAGGGAGTCTTGGGTTACTGAGTCTCCCTTTTCTTTTGGAGAAATGAATGCGACCTAAAAAAGTCACAGTCACTGGCGTAGCTGCTTCTAATTGGCTTCCGGTTGACTATAAACAAGACCCCATGAACCTCAGTGTAGGCTGTGTCTTGGTTTCTGGAACCGCAACCTACTCGGTTGAGTACACTTACGATGACGTATTTGATACCACTGTGACCCCCGTTGCGTTTGCCCTTTCCACAATCACTGCTGCTACAGCAAGCAAAGATGGTGTGATTAACCAACCCGTTCGTGCTATTCGTCTGAATGTAACTGGTGGTGCTTCCCCTGTGGTTTCCATGACGATGATTCAAGGACTACGATAATGCAATTTGATGAATTTTTGAAGGTTCTGGACCTTCTGCAAAACCCAGATAAGTATGCTGCTCAAATTGCGGAATTGACACAACGCCACGACAGTATTCAAGTGTCCATTGAGCATTTGAATAGCCGAATTGCAGTGGCAGTTACCCAAGAAGAAGCGGACAAGAATCTTGCTGAAGCAAAGAAAACTGTTGCTGACGCTAAAGAAGAAGCTAAGAAAATTACAGAGAAAGCTAGTGCTTCCTTTGACAAGAAATTGGCTGATCTTGTGGTTCGTGAAACTGCAGCAGAACAAGCTATTCAAGCACACCAAAACGCCAAGCTCCTGTGGGCAGAGCGTAAAGCAGAGCACATTGCTAAGGAAAAACAACTTGGTGATTTGCGTAAACAGCTGGATGATGGTATTGCTGAGATGGCAAAGAAACAAGCTGAAGTTGACGCCCGACTAAACAAACTGCGTCAGGCAATGGGTTAATATGAGCATCTCTCATCTACCTGCTCATCTAGGTCAAAATCTAGCTCAAAGGATAGATGACCAAACATCTGTGATTTATCTTGGTCTTGCTCCAATCAATAGCGTGTCTAGTGACCCCATCTGGAGCATTAAACGCCTGACTATTACTGGTGGAGCCATCACTATAGAGTGGGCAGACGGTAACGATTTGAATGACAACGTGTGGGATAATCGAGCTAGCCTCTCCTACTCTTGAGGATAAATAATGGCAACTTATAACAAAATTGCTGGTGCAATTGACTTCCTTATGGAAGGCATCAATGCAGGGACTGACCAATGGGCCTTTGCATTGACTAACACAACTCCTTCTGGAACAACTTTTACTGCTGGTACTTCCGACCTTACCACGGGAGGTGGATATACTCAAGGTGGTGCTAATGTCTCGACTACCTCCTCTTCTGAGTCGGCAGGTACTTATAAACTGGTTCTTGCTGCCCCTGCTACTTGGACAGCTAGTGGTGGTGGTTTTACTTTCCGTTATGTTGTCTTAGTAGATAAAACAACTAATATTCAGGTAGGCTATTGGGATTATGGTTCTTCTGTTGTGATGAATGGTACTAATGCAGATACCTTCACATTCACTCCTGATGGAACCAATGGTGTTATTCAGGTGACTTAATGACTATTCAGCACTTCTATTCTCAGACGGTTGCTGACGGTACGGCAACGTCTGTTGTCCGGCCTTCAGATTGGAACTCTGCTCACAACATGGTTCTGAACATGGGAGGCAACACCGCTGGTACTTCGCAGATTAGCGGTGCTGACATTGTTTGGGCTGGTGGTAACAATGTTACCTTGTCTGCCAATGGTTCTACAGTGACCATTGTTGGACCCAACACAGTAGCTCAAACAGTTCAAACACAAGCAAGTGGAAACATTGTTGGAGCTGGTTTTACTAGCACCACAACTGCTGGTACTGCGGTAGTAGCTACACACAACAGTGCTGGTTTGTCGATGGGTGTTCCAGCTTATCTCACCACCGCTGCGCAGTCTGCACACTCCCATAACTTTGCAACAACCACAACCAATGGCTCTCTCATCGTGGTTGGCACTACGAACAGTGCCGGTGCAACGATTGGTGTCCCCTCGTTTCTGACAACTGCTGCACAGACAAACGTAACCTCTGGTCGCGCTGGTACAGGTACAACATTCGCAGGAACAAACGCAACGGCGACTTTGGGTGTTGACACTAACGGCGTGGCTCTGAGCCTGTCGGTTGCTGGTGGTGGGGTAATCAACCAAACCGGCCCAAACATCGCTGTTGCGGGTTCTACGATCACTTCCGGTGACGTACTGTTCAGCAATGCCAATGGTGTGACATTCGGCATGGCAGGCAACACCATCACCGCTTCTGCTGCTGGTGGCGGTGGAGGCGGCGTAACGGTGCCGTATTACGAGCCTTACCCGCTGGGCAACAACACCTCGATCTTTGTATTCGGGCAGAACACCCTATACATGCAGCCGGTTATTGCACCGGATAATGTGATTATCAGCAATGTGGAGCTTCAGGTATCCATTGCTACAACGACCACTGCCGCTGCGTCGAACAATGTCGCACGGACGATC
>ERZ1034361.113-NODE-113-length-56499-cov-8.739818_pt1 | contig 56499 bp, 51 predicted proteins | sample MGYA00520617_ERZ1034361 | MGnify/ENA primary metagenome ERZ1034361 (study PRJEB33736, sample SAMEA104284507) | Azolla filiculoides | biome: Urban; feature: Water surface; material: Ditch water | place: Netherlands | collected 2015-10-28 | depth 0-0.1 m ... | reverse complement strand
GAAGTCTTTGGGCAAGTTGTTGAGCGGTCCAAAGTACGGCAGCTCTGCGGGCGTGCGGGCACCAAAGAACAGCATCAGCTTGCCACCCTCGAACTTGCCGCTGGCCCGCAGACGGCGACGCCACTCGGTCATGGCACGCATGGGCGCGCTGCCCGTGCCGGTGCAGATCATGACGATGTTGCTCTTGGGGTGGTTGGGCATGAGGAAGCTCGCGCCAAACGGCCCAATCACTTGAACCTTGTCACCGACATTGAGGTCGCACATGTAGTTGGAGCCGACGCCGCGCACGGCTTGGCCGTCGTGGTCTTCGAGCACGCGCTTGATGGTCAGCGACAGGTTGTTGTGACCGGGGCGCTCGCCGTTGCGCGGGCTGGCAATCGAGTATTGGCGGGCGTGGTGCGGCTTGCCTTTGGCGTCTTCGCCGGGAGGCAAGATGCCAATCGACTGGCCTTCGAGCACCGGGAAAGGCAGGTTGCCAAAGTCGAGAACGATGTGGTGGGTGTCGTAATCGCGTTGGCCATCCTGCTTGCCGACTTCGGTCACGCGCAGGTTGCCGGTCACGGTGGCGGTGATGGTTTTTTCTGTGGCCTTGGGGCCATACAGGTTGGTGTAGGCGTGTGCCGCAGACCAAGGCGGGATGGTCGCGCCAAACTGGGCGGAGTTGAAACCGGAAGCGGTGGCGGTGCTGACGGCCGATGAAGATGACGCAACGGCTTGCACGGCGGCTTGTGCTTCTTCTTGTGCGGCACTGGCATCCCCCCCCATGTCACCGCCGGCAGCAGCGAGTTCTTCAGCACTCAGTTCGGCGGGCAATTCATCCCACTTGAGTTGCTCTTCAATGCTGTAGGCCTTGGCCTTGGGCATCATGCGCCAGTTGTCAATCGAACCGGTCGGGCATGGCGAGATGCAGTCCATGCAACCGTTGCAGATGTCGGCCTTGACCACGTAGTTGAGCGAGTCGTGGGTGATGGCCCCGACCGGGCAAATCGCTTCGCAGGTGTTGCAGCGGATGCAGATTTCCGGGTCAATCAGGTGTTGTTTGATCAGCGTCGCTTCTGTGCTCATGTCTTGGCTCTCTTGTGTTTTGTCGTTTTCTGTCTTTGGTCTGCAAGGTCCGCAACGCTATGGCTTGGGGCCGGACACCTCATACGGGGTACCGGAAAATCGGTGCCCGGCCCCAAGCCATACCGTCGCTCAGCACCCGTGCAAACAATGCAGTCTACCGGCATTGGGTGTGCTTTGCGCACACCATGCAGTCGTCAAAGGCAGGGGCGGGTGACGATTTCTGGTACCCCAGTATGAGGAACCCGCCCCTTCCTCTGTCAACTGCCGCCCCCGCCATAAAGCAGAGGCAGCAGTCAAATCAGAGACTCATCAGTTGAAGCGGACGTAATCAAAGTCCACTGGCTGACGGTTGATGCCCATGACGGGTGGGGCAATCCAGTTGGCGAACTTGCCGGGCTCGACGACACGGCCCATCAGGCTGGCCACATAAGCGCGGTCTTCGTTGGTGGGCAACCACTCGCCCACTTGCGCCATCCACTGCTCGTCGGTCACCACTTGACCATCGGGCGTGATCTTGGCACCGGACAAAGAACCGATGTTGCGGTGGAACGCTTTGTGCGGAGCCTTCAATGTGAAAGGAATGCCCGCCTTGGAGATCACACGGTTCCAACGGTCGATGCCGCCTTTGGAGTCGGTGATGTAGTCGTCGCGCAGCACTTCGTTCAAAGCGTTGAGCATTGGCACTTCTTTTTCGACCAGCTTGCCGTTCTCGACGGACAAGATCTTGTAGCTGTTGCCCTTGAGCACATGGTCATCACCGCGCTTGCCTTCTTCGTAACGGCCCTTCAAGCCGGAGCTGTAGAAGGTGGCGGCGTTGGACGACTGGTCGGCACCGAACAAGTCGATGGTCACCGAGAAGTGGAAGTTGATGTAGCGCTGGATGGTGGGCAGATCGATCACGCCAGCAGCACGCAGTTTGCCCACGTCGTCGGTCTTGAGTTCGTTCATCACATCGACGGTGCGCTGGATGGTTCGGCTCACGCCGGACTCGCCCACAAACATGTGGTGCGCTTCTTCGGTCAGCATGAACTTGGTGGTGCGAGCCAATGGGTCGAAAGCCGACTCGGCCAAAGCGCACAACTGGAACTTGCCATCACGGTCGGTGAAGTAAGTGAACATGAAGAACGACAACCAGTCAGGCGTCTTCTCGTTGAAGGCCTGCAAGATGCGGGGGTTGTCTTCGTTGCCGCTGTTGCGTTGCAGCAGGGCGTCGGCTTCTTCACGGCCGTCTTTGCCGAAGTATTTGTGCAACAGGTACACCATGGCCCACAGGTGGCGGCCTTCTTCGACGTTGATCTGGAACAGGTTGCGCAGGTCGTACATGCTGGGCGCGGTCAGGCCCAGGTGGCGCTGCTGCTCAACAGACGCTGGCTCGGTGTCGCCTTGGGTCACGATGATGCGGCGCAGGTTGGCGCGGTGCTCGCCAGGCACGTCTTGCCAGGCTTTTTCGCCGATGTGGTCACCGAAGTGGATCTTGCGGTCTTGCTCGCCGGGGTTCAAGAAAACGCCCCAACGGTAGTCGCGCATCTTGACGTGACCAAACTGGGCCCAGCCTTGTGGGTCCACGCTCACGGCGGTGCGCAGGTAGACGTCCATGTCGGTCGAGCCTTCGGGGCCCATGTCGTCCCACCAGTTGATGAAGTTGGGCTGCCACTGCTCCAAGGCGCGCTGCAGGGTGCGGTCTTCGCTCAGGTTGACGTTGTTGGGGATTTTTTCGCTGTAGTTGATACCGGACATGAGAGTCTCCAGAAATTAAGCAACGGTGGGGTCAAATTTCGGTTGCAGCAGACACCACCGGGAAGCCTGCTGCACAACGCAAAAACATCAAACGCGGTTCATGTCGAACTGGACTTTTTCGCCTTTGCCGTAAACCTTCAGGGCACCTTTTTCGCCAACGGCGTTGGGGCGCTGGAAGATCCAGTTTTGCCAGGCGGTCAAACGGCCAAAGATGCGGGTGGCCATGTTTTCTTTCTGGGCAAAACGCAGGTTGGCTTCCAGACCGGTCAGCGCGTCTGGCGACATGGAAGAGCGCTCTTCCAGTGCCAGGCGAATTTCGTCAGCCCAATCGATGTCGTCAGGTGCAGCAGTCACCAGGCCCAAGGCCAAGGCAGCGTCAGCATCCAGCGCCTTGCCAATGGCGCCACGTGCGGCTTCCATGGCAGGCACTTCTTCGTAAAAGCGGCGCTGCAGGCGGGTCTGGTCGTTGACCATGGGGAAGAAACCGAAGTTCATTTCGTTCAACTGGATCTTGGGGGCCTTGGCGGCATCGTCGGGCAAAGCCAGCATGTAAGCGCGGTCAGCGCAGAAAGCCAGCTCGGCGAGTGTGCCGACAAAACATGTCCCTTCTTCGACCAAGGCGAACAGGCTGCGCGAAGACACATCCATGCGGGCCAGTGTGCGGCGCAGGTGGCCGATGGTTTCACGCACCAACCAGTGGTCTTTGTGGGCCAGCAAGGTCGCGTCAGAAGCCAGCACGGCAGCGGCGTCACCGGCTGTCTTGAGCACCCAGGTGCCGATGTCGAGTTCGTTGGTGCGCATGTGCAGGATGGCGTCATCCAGTTCGCGCACCATCTGCAGCGGCCACCAGTTCACGCCTGCGGCTTCGATGCCCGCGATGTCGGTGGGCTGGGCCGAGGCAGGTGCCTTGACGGTGAAGGTGGCGATGCGCTTGGCGCGGTCGATCTCGACCGTGACGTTGGTGTAAGTCAGCGCGTCAGCAGCGATGGTGCGGTTCAAAGGGGTCAGCTCGACGCCTTTGACGCCTGCGGTGCGGATGCTGCCAGCGGCCAATTTTGTGGCGCGTGCTTTGACGGCTTCTTTGAACACAGCCGGCTTGGCGATCGCATCGACCAGACGCCAGTCCACGGCTTTTTGGCCGCGCACGCCTTCCACACTGGTGCAGAAGATGTCGGCCAGATCGTGGCGCACGTGGCGCTTGTCGGTCACGCGGGTCAGGCCGCCGGTGCCAGGCAATACGCCGAGCAAAGGCACTTCGGGCAAAGACACGGCGCTGGAGCGGTCATCGACCAGCACGATTTCATCGCAGGCCAAGGCCAATTCGTAGCCGCCACCTGCGCAAGCACCGTTCAGGGCAGCGACGAATTTCAGGCCGTCGTGTTTGCTGGAGTCTTCGATGCCGTTGCGGGTTTCGTTGGTGAACTTGCAGAAGTTCACTTTCCAGCCGTGGGTGGACACACCCAACATGAAAATGTTGGCACCCGAGCAGAACACGCGGTCCTTCAGGCTGGTCACCACCACCGAGCGCACTTCGGGGTGCTCAAAGCGGATGCGCTGCAATGCGTCGTGCAACTCGATGTCCACACCCAGGTCGTAGCTGTTGAGTTTGAGCTTGTAGCCGGGGCGGATGCCAGCGTCTTCGTTGATGTTGATCGACAAAGTCGCGATCTCGCCCTCAAAGGCCAGGTTGATGTGTTTGTATTGAGCGGGGTTGGTCTGGTAGTCAACCTGGAAAGCTTGCGTCATGGTCATGTCTCCGTCGGTGAAAGTGATGGGGTGGGTCTAAAAATGCATTTCACTGCATGTTGCACGAATTTTATTGCAGCTTTCAAGCACCCACAACATGCACTTTAATTCATTTTATAGGTAATTACCCTAGGAAATAGCAATTCAAGCGGGCAAGCCAACGTGTTGACGCACCGAAGAGCGCAAAGCCGCAAACGCTTGATCTTCCGTGCGGGCACTGGTGTTGATGGCCAGATCGGCTTTGGAGTAGAAGGCAGAACGCCCCTCCAAAATTCGCTTGAGGTCTTCCATCGCCTCGCGGCTGGCCGCCATCGGGCGCATGTCACCTTGGGCAGCCACCCGGCCCATGTGGTCGGCTGCATCGGCTTGAAGCCACACCGTTGTGCAATGCGACAGCAGCAAATTGAAGTTGGCTGAGTCCGACACCAGCCCCCCGGGCGTGGCGATCACCACTTCGGGATAGATCTGAATCGCTTCTTCCAGCGCACGGCGCTCGTAGCGGCGGTAAGCATTGGCACCATACAGGTTGTGGATCTCGCTGATCTGGCAACCGGCAAACTGCTCAATCTCGCGGCTCAGCTCAATGAATGGAAAACCCAGATCGTTGGCCAAGCGCTGACCCAAAGAGGTCTTGCCTGCACCCCGCAAACCAATCAAGGCGATGCGGTTCTTGCGCTCTTGTGCGTTGCCACTTTCGCCCAACATGTCGCTCAGTTGCACACGTGCACGGCGCAAATCCGCTTCGCTGCGCTGAGCCAACAGCTCACGAATCAGCAGCCACTCGGGCGAGGTGGTCGTCACATCACCCAACAATTCGGCCAGTGAACACTGCAAGGCATTGGCCACCTGCAACAACACCAGCACCGACACGTTGCCCGTGCCGTATTCGAGGTTGGCCAAGTGGCGCTCGGACACATCGGCCGCCAAGGCCACGGCGCGGCGGGTCATGCCTTTGCGCGAACGCAGGGTGCGCACACGCTCGCCCAACGCTTCCAGGAACGGACTGCGCTTTGTCTCCTGCTCGGACGGTTCCATCAACGTGGACTCTTGAGATGTCATGCTCAACCTCTGCTCAAAACTAGGGAAAACCCTTTGATTTCAGTAAACCCAAAACATGCACTTTATTGCATACTTGCAGGCAAGCACAATAATGCATCAACCGGTGTTTATACCGCCAACTGGACAGCAAGAACAGTTTTTTTGTGCATGCCATTGCATGCAGGCCCTCACAAACCCTTGGAAAGTTCACCATGACCACCGCACTACTCCCCAACTTCTTCGCAGGTCGCTGGCAAACCGGCACCGGCGAAGGCACGCCGATGTTTGACCCGGTACTGGGCACCGAGCTGGCCCGCGTGTCGAGTGCAGGCATCGACTTGGCAGAAGGCTTTGCCTTTGCCCGCGAACAAGGCGGCGCGGCACTGCGCGCACTGAGTTACGGCCAACGTGCCGCCCTGCTCAGCCAAATCACGGAAGTGCTGCAAGCCAACCGCGACGCTTATTACGAGATCGCCACCGCCAACAGCGGCACCGTGGCCAAAGACTCGGGCGTGGACATCGACGGCGCGGTCTTCACGCTGGGCTATTACGCCAAACAGGGCCACGCTCTGGGTGATGCCAAGCTGCTGCTCGACGGCCAACGCATCCGCATGGCCAAAGACCCGGCCTTCCAGACCCAGCACATCCAGGTGCCCACCCAAGGCGTAGCGCTCTTCATCAACGCCTTCAATTTCCCCAGCTGGGGTTTGTGGGAAAAAGCCGCCCCGGCCCTGCTCGCGGGCGTACCGGTCATCATCAAGCCCGCCACCGCCACCGCTTGGCTGACCCAGCGCATGGTGAAAGACGTGGTCGATGCGGGCGTGCTGCCTGTGGGTGCTTTGTCGGTGATTTGCGGTTCGTCCGCAGGCCTGATGGACCAGCTGCAGGCCTTTGACGTGGTCAGCTTCACCGGCTCGGCCGAGACCGGCAAGATCATCCGCAGCCACCGCGCCGTGACCGAGTTGTCGGTGCGCTGCAACATCGAGGCCGACAGCCTCAACAGCGCCCTGCTCTCGCCCGCCGCGACCGCAGACAGCGAAGCCTTCAAGCTGCTGGTGGCCGAAGTCGCCCGCGAGATGACCGTCAAGTCCGGCCAGAAGTGCACCGCCATTCGCCGCATTTTTGTGCCGCGTGCCTTGTACAAAGCCGCTGCCGAAGCCATTGGTGCGCGCCTGGCCAAAACCACCGTGGGCAACCCGCGCAACGAGACCGTGCGCATGGGCGCGCTGGTCAGCCAGGAACAAAAAGCCAGCGTGCTGGCGGGCTTGGCCCAACTCAAAACCGAAGCCACCGTGTTGTTCGATGGCAGCGCGGCGGGCCTGGTGGACGCCGACGCATCGAGTTCCTGCGTGGCCCCCGTGCTGCTGGGCACCGAGTCGCCCATGACGGCCAAGGTCCTGCACGCGGTCGAGGTGTTCGGCCCCGTGTCCACCCTGATGCCTTACGACAGCATTGAAGAGGCCTACGCCATGATCCGCCGCGGCGAAGGCTCGCTGGTGTGCTCGGTCTACAGCGAGGACCACCTCTTCACCGCGCAGGCTTCGGTCGAATTGGCGAGCAGCCATGGCCGTGTGCACGCGATTTCGCCCGATGTGGCGGCCCTGCACAGCGGCCACGGCAACGTGATGCCCATGAGTCTGCATGGCGGCCCCGGACGCGCTGGTGGTGGCGAAGAACTGGGCGGCCTCAGGGCACTCAACTTCTACCACCGCCGCACAGCCGTGCAAGGCAGTTCGCTGGCCCTGGACGTGCTGGCCGCACAAGGCAGCCAACTGGCCCTGTAAATCTGGCCCTGTCATTTTGTGGGAGGCTGCCCCCGCAGCCGAATGATGGATGATGGATGAACTGACATTCGGCCGCAGGGGCGGCCTCCCACAAAGCCCCATTGCCACACACCAGACAACATGACTGACACCTCGAGGAGACAAACATGACCCACACCGTGAATGCACCATCCACCGACTTCAACTTCGCCCAGCACCTGATCGCCACCAACGCGAACCGCTCCGGCAAAACCGCCCTGATCGACGATGTGGGCCGCCTGAGCTATGGCGAACTGACGGAGCAAATCCGCCGCTTTGCCGGTGGCCTCAAGGCCATGGGGCTCAAACGCGAAGAACGCGTGCTGCTGCTCATGCAAGACAGCAGCGACTGGGTGGTCGCCTTTTTGGGCTCACTCTATGCGGGCGTGGTGCCCGTGGCCGTCAACACGCTGCTCACGGCCGAAGACTACGCCTTCATGCTGAGCAACAGCCGCGCCCAAGCTGCGCTGGTGTCGGGCGCCTTGCTGCCCACACTGCAAGCGGCGATGGATTTGGTAAAAACCGAAGTGCAGCATGTGGTGGTCTCGCGCCCCACGGGCGCACTGACACAAGGCCAGTTCAACATGGCCGAATTTGTGGCACAAAACAACCCCGTGTTGCCCGCACAAACCCTGGCCGATGAACCGGCCTTTTGGCTGTATTCGTCGGGCTCCACGGGCAAGCCCAAGGGCACCGTACACAGTCAGGGCAACCTGTACTGGACGGCCGAGCTGTATGGCAAGGGCGTGCTGGCCTTGCGCGAAAGCGATGTGGTGTTCTCGGCCGCCAAACTGTTCTTTGCCTACGGCCTGGGCAACGCCCTGACCTTCCCCTTGAGCGCAGGTGCAAGCGTGGTGTTGATGGCCGAGCGCCCCACCCCGCAAGCGACCTTCAAGCGCATGGTCGATCACCAGCCCACCGTGTTTTATGGCGCGCCCACCGGCTACGGCGGCATGCTGGCCAGCCCCGATCTGCCCAAGAAAAATCAAGTCTCGCTGCGCCTGTGTTCGTCGGCCGGTGAAGCGCTGCCGCGTGACATCGGTGAGCGCTGGACGCAGCATTTCGGCTGCGAAATCATCGACGGCATTGGCTCGACCGAAATGCTGCACGTCTTCTTGTCCAACCGCCCGGGCGATGTGCGCTACGGCACCACCGGCAAAGCCGTGCCCGGCTACGAAGTGCAGCTGCGCAACGAAGACGGCAGCGTGGTCACCGGCCACAACGAAATCGGCGACCTCTACATCCAGGGGCCCAGCAGCGCCCTCATGTATTGGAACAACCGCGAAAAAACCCGCGACACCTTCCAGGGCGTGTGGACCAAGAGTGGCGACAAATACACCCGCGACCCCGATGGCTACTACACCTACGCGGGTCGCAACGACGACATGCTAAAAGTCAGCGGCATCTATGTCTCGCCTTTCGAGGTCGAGGCCACGCTGGTGCAGCATCCCGCCATTCTGGAAGCGGCCGTGATCGGCAAGGAAGACACCGATGGGCTGACCAAGACCAAAGCCTTCATCGTGCTCAAAGCCGGGCAGAGCCTGACGCAAGAGGAGGTCAAGACCTTTGTGAAGGAGCGCCTGGCCCCTTACAAGTACCCACGTTTCATCGATTTTGTGGCCGAGCTGCCCAAGACGGCCACCGGCAAGATCCAGCGTTTCCGTTTGCGCGAGTTGGAAAGATCAGCCCACTGAAGAAACGGCTGACTCAGGCCGGATTCACGGGGGTGAGCACCCGCGTGATTTCTTTTTGCAAGGCCGCCTGAGACATGGGTTTCGACACATAGCCGTCCGCACCTGCGGCGATGAAACGCTCCTTGTCACCCGTCATGGCGTGTGCCGTGACCATCAGCACAGGCGTTCGGTGACCCGTGGTGGCCTCCTGGATTCGCAATTGCCGCAAGGCGGTGACGCCGTCCATCACAGGCATCATCACGTCCATCAAAACCACATCAAAACGCTTTTCAGCCAAGCGCTCCAGCGCCTGCTGGCCATCCGCTGCAATGGCGTAGCGATAGCCCATGCGTTGGAGCATGATTTCGGCCAACTTGCGGTTGATTTCGTGGTCTTCGACCAGCAAAACAGACCAGTTCGGCGCACCCGCCATGGCTGGCGAAAGCGGCTCTGACTTGTCTGAGGCAATCGAGGCCAAGGCCCGAACGCTCGACGGGCTGATTGTTTTAACGGGCACGGTCGCTACAAAACTCGCGCCTTTGCCTGGCTGCCCCTCAGCCGTGATGTACCCACCCATCAACTGCAACAAACTGCGCGTGATCGCCAAACCGAGCCCCGTGCCACCGAACGACCGCGTCACCGAGCCATCGGCCTGCGTGAAGGGACTGAACAAGGCTTCTGTGCGCTCTGGATCGAAGCCAATGCCCGTGTCGATGATGCTGATGCGCAGCAGCACCGTCTGGTCATCAACCGCGGACAACACTTCGGTTTTAACGGTCACAGACCCCTGATCGGTGAACTTGATCGCATTGCCGATCAGATTGGTCAGCACTTGGCGCATGCGCACCGGGTCCATCCAGACCAACTCAGGGACAGCGTCCGAAGTTTCCAGCAACAACGCGACACCTTTGACACGCGCCAATTGCTCAAGCGACCGGACCGTGTGGCGAATCAACTGAGCCGGACTGACTTCGAGCAACTCCAGCTCCAGCGCCTTGGCTTCAATCTTGGAAAAATCCAGAATCTCGTTGATGATTTGAAGAAGATGGTTGGCCGAATCGCGAGCCAACGTCAGATATTCCTTTTGAAGCTCAGGCGATGCCGTCTCAAGCGCCAACTCGGTCATGCCCACAATGCCATTCATGGGGGTTCGGATTTCATGGCTCATGTTGGCCAAGAATTCCCCTCGCATGCGATTGGCTTGCTCGGCTTTGTCTTTGGCCTCGACCAGCAGATCCTGCGCACTCTGGATGGCGGTGAAATCCTGCATCACACCGACAAAAAAATGTTCGTTTTCAAGGTGGGTTTCGCTGATGGTCAAACGCACCGGAAACATGCTGCCGTCATGCCTTCGTCCGCGCATGACCCGAGGCTGGTTCATCAACTTCTTACGCCCGGTGGTCAGGTAGGCTTGCATGTACTGGTCATGCTGCTCGTTTTCTGCCGCAGGCATCAGCAAATTAATGCGCTGCCCCATCAACGCCTCCATGCTGTAGCCAAAAATGGCGGCGGTGGCATCGTTGCATTGCACAATCTGGCCTTTTGAATCGGCCACCACAATCGCCTCGGGGACGGATTTGAAAATGCTGTGAAGCTTGCCCTCACTCAAGCGCAAATGTCCTTCGACCAGTTTGCGCTCGGCAATTTCATCGCTGAGTTGGCGAATGGCCAACTGCCGCTCTGTCGATAACTGGCGTGAGGTCATCAAGGCCACACGAATCCGTTTGACGGAAAACCAGATCAACAACAAACCCAAGAACAACAGCGCCAACAACACCACAAAAGTGCGGTTGAGCACGCCCGTGCTGGCAAGCTGCCACTGCGAGACCGGCAACACCACCTCGAGTGCACCACGCACATCACCCACCTTCCAGTCCGTGCGCGGTGAACCGGGATAGCTGTTGTGGCAGGCCACACAATTGGGCAGCATGCGGTCGGCCTGCGCAAAGCGCAAAACACGGTTGCCATTCATGACCTCTTCGCGCACGTAAGGCTTGTTCGGGTGCTCTTTGAGGTGCTGCAATGCCTGTTTCTGGAAATCATCGAGCGAACGCTCGGACTCACGCCACGGAAACGGCAGGTCACTGTACAAGCGGACCTGCGTACCCCCATCCACTTTGGACAGGTAATGGCCCAAATCGATCGTCAAGGTGGCGGGCAAGGGCAAAGCGTTGTCTTGCGATTTGTAGTCGTGCGTGACCGTCATGCCGCTTTGGACCGCCCGAGGCACCAGTTCCTGGGCGTAAAAATTTCGGAATTGCGTGACCGAAGCGGCATGGGTTTGAGCGCTTTCGGCGGCATATTGCTGCACCACCACCTCGCTCGACTGGTAGGTGTAAAAAACAACCCACAGCCCCGTGACGATCAGCACCCCTCCGAGCCACTCCATGGGCCAGCGCAGCAGCAATGTGCGAATCGACAAAATCAGACGGTTTAAAACATTCACTTTGTTTCCCGGTATGCAAAGCGAATGATATCAATGAACACCTAGGTGTTCTTTTTTGGCGCCTACATCCCATGCAGGTGCTGTCAGGCCAAGACCGCCAAGCAAGTTGGCGGAATTGCCGCTCAAGTGTCTTTGCTGACCTTGATCGTTGGGAACTTGGACGAAAAGTCCTTGGCCTTGGACGCGATCTTGACCGCCACCTGGCGGGCCACCGCCTTGTAGATCTGGGCCACTTCGCCATCGGGGTCGGACACCACCGTCGGTTTTCCGTTGTCAGCCTGAAGGCGGATCTGCATGTCCAGCGGCAGTGCACCCAGGTAGTCCATGCCGTATTCGGCGGCCATTTTCTTGCCGCCATCGGCACCAAAAATGTGCTCGACATGGCCGCAGTTCGTGCAGACGTGCACGGCCATGTTTTCCACCAGGCCCAAAATCGGCACGCCCACTTTTTCGAACATCTTCACGCCTTTTTTGGCGTCCAAGAGGGCAATGTCTTGCGGCGTGGTCACGATCACCGCGCCCGTCATGGGCACGCGCTGGCTGAGTGTCAGCTGGATGTCGCCCGTGCCGGGTGGCATGTCGACGATCAAATAGTCGAGTTCTTTCCAGTTGGTCTGGCGCAGCAACTGCTCCAGCGCCTGGGTGGCCATGGGGCCGCGCCAGATCATGGCCTCGTCCTGGTCCACCAAAAAGCCAATCGACATGACCTGCACGCCGTAGTTTTCGAGTGGCTCCATGGTCTGGCCGTCTTCGCTCTCGGGGCGGCCTTCGATGCCCATCATCATGGGCTGGCTGGGGCCATAGATGTCGGCGTCCAGCAGACCCACCTTGGCGCCCTCGGCGGCCAGTGCCAGCGCCAGGTTGACGGCGGTGGTGCTCTTGCCCACGCCGCCCTTGCCCGAGGCCACGGCCACGATGTTTTTGACCTGCGGCAGCAGGGCCACGCCGCGCTGGGCAGCGTGAGCCGTGATCTTGCTGGTCACGTTGGCCGACACATTGGACACGCCCGCCACACCTTTGACGGCCGCGATCAGCGCTTGGCGCAGCGCCGGGATCTGGCTCTTGGCGGGGTAGCCCAGCTCCACGTCAAAAGACACATCACCGCCTTCCACCTGCAGGTTCTTCAGGGTCTTGGTCGAAACGAAGTCTTTGCCCGTGTTGGGGTCGATGACGGTTTGCAGGGCTTGCAGGAGTTGTTCGGGGGTCGCCATGGGGGTCTGATGCTTTCTGAGCTGTCCAAGAATGGGGGGCAGTTTACCGACATGCGGCCCGGTACACCCTAAAATCACCGATTCCCCTACAAGTTGCCCCACCATGTCTGCCCCCAACGCCCCGCGCCAGCTTTTTGTCACCACCGCCCTGCCGTATGCCAACGGCAACTTCCACATCGGCCACATCATGGAGTACATCCAGGCCGACATCTGGGTGCGGTTCCAGCGCATGCAGGGCAGCCAGGTCAATTTTGTGGGCGCGGACGACACGCACGGCGCACCCATCATGATTGCCGCCGAAAAGGCGGGCAAGACGCCCCAGCAGTTCGTGGCCGACATCGCAGCCGGCCGCAAGCCTTATCTGGACGGTTTTCACATCGCCTTTGACAACTGGCACAGCACCGACGCGACCGAAAACCACGAGCTGGCCCGCCAGATTTACCGCGACCTGCGCGATATTTCCGAGGCCGACGGCGGCTCGCTGATCGAGGTGCGCTCGGTTGAGCAGTTCTTTGATCCGCAAAAGAACATGTTTTTGCCCGACCGCTTCATCAAAGGCGAGTGCCCCAAGTGCCACGCCAAGGACCAGTACGGCGACAACTGCGAGGTCTGCGGCGCGGTCTACGCCCCCACCGACCTGATCAAGCCGTTTTCGGCCTTGTCCGGGGCCAAGCCCGAACTGAAGACTTCGGAGCACTTCTTCTTCAAGCTGTCCGACCCGCGCTGTGTTGAGTTTTTGACGCAGTGGACGCAAGACGGCAAGCTGCAGCCCGAGGTGGCCAACAAGGTCAAAGAGTGGTTTTCTGTGCGCACCAACCCCGACGGAACGATCAGCGAAGGCCTGGGCGACTGGGACATCTCGCGCGACGCGCCCTACTTCGGTATCGAGATCCCCGACGCGCCTGGCAAGTACTTCTATGTCTGGCTCGACGCGCCTGTGGGCTACCTGGCCTCGCTCAAAAACCTGCTCGACAAGCGGGGTGAAGACTACGACGCCTACATGACCAACCCGGATCTGGAACAGATCCATTTCATCGGCAAGGACATCGTCACTTTCCACACCCTGTTTTGGCCGGCCATGCTGCACTTTTCAGGCCGCAAGACGCCCAACAAGGTGAACGTGCACGGCTTCCTGACGGTGAACAACGGCGAAAAAATGAGCAAGAGCCGGGGCACGGGCCTGGACCCGCTCAAGTACTTGAGCCTGGGCATGAACCCCGAGTGGCTGCGCTACTATTTGGCAGCCAAGCTGTCGGGCCGCAATGAAGACATCGACTTCAACGCTGAAGACTTCATGGCCCGCGTGAACAGCGACTTGGTGGGCAAATTCATCAACATCGCCTCGCGCTCGGCGGGCTTCATCGCCAAGCGTTTTGACGGGAAACTGGGCACCGTGAGTGCCGACGGTCAAGCCCTGCTGGCGGCTCTGCAAAGCGCCACCCCCACCGTGGCTGCCTTCTACGAAGAACGCGAATACGGCAAGGCCCTGCGCGAAGTCATGCTGCTGGCCGACAAGGTCAACGCCTATGTGGACCAGAACAAGCCCTGGGACCTGGCGAAACAAGAGGGCATGGATGCACGCCTGCACGACGTGTGCACCGCCTGCATCGAAGCCTTCCGCCTGCTCACACTGCAATTGAAGCCGGTGCTGCCCGCACTGGCCGCGCAGGTCGAAGCCTTCCTGAATGTGCCGCCCTTCAGCTTTGATGCGGCCCGGACCCTGCTGGGCGGGGGCCATGCCATCAACGCCTACCAGCACCTGATGCAGCGCGTGGACATCAAACAACTGGAATCACTCTTTGAAGCGCCAGAGCCCGTCGTGCCTGTGCTCGTCCCCGGTGGCGAGCCGATTGCAGAGACCATTTCCATCGACGACTTTGCCAAAGTCGACCTGCGCATCGCCGAGATCGTCAACTGCGAACCCGTTGAAGGTTCGGTCAAGTTGCTGCGCCTGACGCTGGATGTGGGCGAAGGCCGCACACGGAATGTCTTTTCAGGCATCGCCAGCATGTACAAGCCCGAAGACCTGACCGGCAAACTGACGGTGATGGTGGCCAACCTGGCCCCACGCAAGATGAAGTTTGGTGTCAGTGAAGGCATGGTGCTGGCCGCCAGCCACGCCGACGAGAAGGCCGAGCCCGGCATCTATGTGTTGCACCCCTGGCCCGGCGCAAAGCCCGGCATGCGCATTCACTGATTCCCTTGCCCCTGAAAAACGCTGCACATGTTTCCCCTGATCCACGGATGGACCGATGTGCAGCGAAGCCCTGGGGCTAATTTGCGCCTAGGGCTGGTGCTGAGCTTTGTGGCAGGGGCCACCAATGCGGGTGGTTTTTTGGCGGTGGGGCGCTACACCTCGCACATGACGGGCATTGTGTCGTCGGTCGCCGACGATGTGGTGCTGGGTCATCTGGATCTGGCGCTGGCCGGCTTGGCGTGTCTGGTGGCCTTTTTGCTCGGCGCGATGTGCACCGCCATCATGGTCAACTGGGGCCTGCGCCAGCACTTGCGCAGCAGCTACAGCCTGCCACTCATGCTCGAATCTGTTGCTTTGCTGGTGTTTGGTTTGTTTGGTGCCGCCATTGCCGCATGGTCTCAGGTGTTTTTGCCCGTCACGGTGGTGTTGCTGTGCTTCATCATGGGTTTGCAAAACGCGGTCATCACCAAAATTTCCAAAGCCGAAATCCGCACCACCCACATCACAGGCCTGGTGACCGACATGGGCATTGAGTTGGGCAAATGGGTTTACCTCAACCGCTTGCATGAGCCATCGCCCGTCAGGGCAAACCGCGAACGCCTGCGCATTCAAACGGGTCTGGTGATGGGCTTTTTGCTGGGTGGACTGCTGGGAGCCATGGGCTTCAAGCATTGGGGCTATGTGACCACCGTGCCATTGGCTGGCCTGCTGTGGTTGCTGAGTCTGCGCCCTTTGCTGGATGACCTGCGCCAGCGTGCCGCATAATTTATCGGTGCCTTGCTGAATGTTTCCTCACTTCAAAATCCCATGAACTGGTTGCAAGCAACCCACTTTTTCAGACCCCGATTGCTGACCAGCATGGCGGGATACACCCGCCAACGGCTTGCCAAGGACATGGGCGCCGGATTCACCGTCGGGGTGGTGGCCCTGCCTCTGGCCATGGCCTTTGCCATTGCCTCTGGCCTCAAACCCGAAGCTGGACTTTTCACAGCCATCATTGCAGGCTTCCTCATTTCAGCCTTGGGAGGCAGCCGAGTCCAGATTGGCGGGCCGGCAGGGGCTTTCATCGTCATCGTTTACGGCATCGTCGAGCACTATGGCTTGGCCAACCTGATTTTGGCCACGGCCATGTCCGGGGTTTTGTTGTTCCTCATGGGTTTGTTCAGGCTAGGCAACCTGATCCGTTTCATACCGGTGGCCGTGGTGATTGGCTTCACCAACGGCATTGCGGTGCTGATCATGCTGTCCCAAATCAAGGATTTGTTGGGCTTGAAGGTGAGCAGCATGCCTGCCGACTTTTTCGGCATCGTCAACGCCCTGTGGCAAAACCTGCAAAGCACCAATTTGGCTGCGCTGCTTTTGGCTTTGGCATCCCTGTCCTTGCTGATCGGTTGGCTGCGCATGAGCCGCCGACTGGCCGAAACCCGCTACAACTGGATCAGCATGATTCCGGGCTCCATCATTGCCTTGGTGTTTGCCACGTTGGCTACGTGGATGTTGTCCTTGCCCGTGGAGACCATCGGCAGCAAATTTGGCGGCATTCCTGCCGCCTTGCCCTCTTTTCAGTGGCCTGAGTTCAGTTGGAGCAGTGCCCGCTTTTTGTTGATGCCAACCCTCACGTTGGCGTTGCTGGGCGCCATTGAATCCTTGCTCTGCGCGCGCATTGCCGACGGCATGATCGGCGACCGCCACAACCCCAACCAAGAGCTGATGGCGCAAGGTGTGGCCAATTTTGTGACGCCATTTTTTGGCGGCATGCCCGCGACAGGCACCATCGCCCGCACGGTCACCAACATCAAAAGCGGCGGCTCCAGCCCCATTTCGGGCATGGTCCATGCACTGACCTTGCTCGCTGTGGTGCTGGTCGCTGCACCGTGGGCTGGCCACATCCCTTTGGCCTGTTTGGCGGCCATCTTGATGTTTGTGGCTTGGAACATGGGCGAATGGCGTGAATTTTGGCACCTGCGCCAGTACCGATTGCCTTACCGGATCACCTTGCTGGCGGTCTTCTTTCTCACGGTGATTTTTGACCTGACTGTCGCCGTAGAAGTCGGCCTGATCGCGGCCTGCCTGACCTTCATTTACCGCATCTCCAGCCTCAGTCGGTGCGAACCAGTCAACCAACTGGACCACCCGGGTCTGGGCAAATTTGAACACCAGGTACAAGCCTGGCGTTTGTATGGGGCCTTGTTTTTCGGCGCCGTCAAACTGATCGAGGAAATTGAAGACAAGATCCAGACGCCCGTCCTTGTCCTGGATTTGAAAAACGTGATTTACATCGACTCGTCTGGTGCGGACGCCTTGATGAATCTGATCGAGACTTGCCGAAAAAAGAACACCCATCTGATCATCTGCGGCCTGTCTCACCAGCCGCTGGACATCTGCCGACGAAGTGGCCTGCTGGAACATCTGGAAGGGCACTTGCAACCTGACTTGGCCACCGGCCTGTCCCGTGCTGTCAGTTGGTCGCCTGCTCAGGCCCGGTAAAATGCCATCAGTTCGGTCCAGATAGCCTTTCCAGTCTGACGCCACTCTTTCTCACACTTTGTCCGGATGCCGCTCATGTCTTTTTTCCGCCGCCCTGATTACGCATCAGACACGACCCAATTCATCGATCAGCTCAAAGCACAGCACCCTCAACTCGAAGCTGAGCAGCGCCAAGGCCGCGCTTTGCTGTGGGACAAGCAGGTGGACCGCACCGTGCAAGCCGAATTCAACCAAGGCCGAGTGGCCCAAAAGCCCTACGTCTACCAGACCAAGGCTTGAGCCACAGCCCTTCGTTGTGATAACTGCAACGCGCTGCTGAGCGCCAAACTACCCCCTCCATGACCCCTGAGCACACCGATCCCATGGCCCTGCCGCAGCCAGCGGACAGCGCGCCTGCGAGCATGCCTGTGGTGGTGGACCAGGTGGCTTTGGCCCGCCTGTACGGCGAACCGCTTTTTTCCATGCCAACAGACCTGTACATCCCACCGGATGCGCTGGAGGTCTTCCTGGAGGCGTTCGAAGGCCCGCTGGACTTGCTGCTTTACCTGATCCGCAAGCAAAACTTCAACATCCTTGACATTCCCATGGCCGGCGTCACGCGCCAGTACCTGAGCTATGTCGATGAGATACGCCAGCACAACCTGGAGCTGGCCGCCGAATACCTGCTGATGGCGGCGATGCTGATCGAAATCAAGTCACGCATGCTGCTGCCGCCCAAGAAAGTGGCCGAAGGCGAAGAAGCCGAAGACCCACGGGCCGAGCTGGTGCGGCGTTTGCTCGAATACGAACAAATGAAGCTGGCCTCGATGCAGCTCAACGACATTCCGCATTACGGACGCGACTTCCTCAAAGCACAGGTCTACATCGAGCAAAGTCTGCAGCCCCGTTTCCCGGACGTGAGCATGGACGAGCTGCAATCGGCGTGGCGCGACATTCTCAAACGGGCCAATCTGGTCCAGCACCACAAGATCAGCCGCGAAGAACTCAGCGTGCGCGAGCACATGACCATCGTGCTCAAGCACCTGCAAGGCCGCAAGTTTGTCGAGTTCGAGAACCTGTTTGATCCGACTTTGGGCACCCCTGTGCTGGTGGTGACCTTCATTGCCCTGCTCGAGCTGGCCAAAGAAACGCTGATCGAGATCACCCAGGCGGAAGCCTTTGCGCCGATTTATGTTCGGCTGGCTTACACGCCCAACTGATCGATCAAACCGCCTCGCCCCGAGGCCCACGGCCCATCAAGACTTGAACCGCCTCACGGGCTTGCAAGCGGCCATCAAGCAATGCCACCACCGCTTCTGTGATCGGCATGTCCACACCCAAGCTTTGAGCGCGTTGCCAAACCGTGCGGGCGCTGTACACGCCCTCGGCCACATGGCCGAGCGAGGTCACGGCTTGCTCCAGACTCAAACCCTGGGCCAACAGCAAGCCGACCTTGCGGTTGCGGCTCAAGTCACCTGTGGCCGTCAGCACCAAGTCACCCAAGCCCGACAGACCCATGAAGGTTTCAGCTTTGGCACCCAACGCCACACCCAGCCGGGTCATTTCGGCCAAACCACGGGTGATCAAGGCTGCGCGGGCGTTCAGGCCCAAGTCCAGCCCGTCGCACAGGCCCGTGGCGATGGCCAGCACGTTTTTGACGGCACCACCCACCTCGACCCCGACGATGTCGTCGTTGGCGTACACCCGCAGGGCCCCGCCATGAAAGGCCTTGACCAGGGCGTCACGCACTGAAGCATGAGGGCTGGCCGCCACCAAGGCCGTCGGTTGGGTGCGGGCCACTTCTTGCGCAAAGCTGGGGCCATTGAGCGCGCCGGCGCGCAACTGCGGGGCCACCTGGGCTTGCACTTCGTGCGGCATGAGGCCGGTGTCGGCTTCAAAGCCCTTGCACAACCAGGCGACCGAGGCAGGCACGCCTTGCAGAGCTTGCAAGGTGGCGCGCAAGCCCGCCATGGGCGTGGCGATGATGAACAGGTCTTCGGCCCGGGTGGACTGCAGCTGAGCCTCGATAGGACCAGAAGTGATGCTGAGGGCTGCAGGCAATTCAATGCCAGGCAAATAGCGCTCGTTGCGGCGCTGCTGCTGCATGGCCCTGGCCTGTGCCGCATCGCGTGCATGCAGACTCACCTGGTGGGCGGGTGACTGGCGGCTGGCGGCGATCGCCAGGGCCGTGCCCCAAGCCCCTGCACCGATGATGGTGATCTGCATGCCGGGCGGGTTCTCGCTTTACTGCTGGGTAGCGGCAGCTTGGGCTTGCTGCTGCTCGTACATGGCCTGGAAGTTGATTTCGGCCAAGTGCACGGGCGGGAAGCCCGCGCGGGTGATCACGTCGGCCACGTTGCCGCGCAGATAGGGGTAAACGATTTGCGGGCAAGCGATGCCCATGATCGCGCCCATCTGGTCTTCGGGCACGTTGCGGATTTCAAAGATGCCGCCTTGTTTGCATTCCACCAAAAACACGGTCTTGTCAGCGATTTTGGTGTGCACGGTGGCCGTGACACAGACTTCAAACACGCCATCGGCCACGGGGGTGGCTTCCACGCCCAGCTGGATATCGACGCTGGGTTGCTGCTGCTCCAGCAAGATGGCGGGCGAATTGGGCTGCTCCAGCGAAGCCTCCTTCAGGTACACACGTTGGATCTGGAAAACAGGGGCTTGGGCTTCGGTGTTGACAGCGGTATCGGTCATGAAATTCTCTCGAGAAAAAGACGGGCAGCCCGCGAAGGACTGCCCAAGGATGAAACAAATGGATTATCAGGGATCAGAAACCGGCTTTGAGCCAGGCTCGGTTTGTGAAAACCCTAGGGGCTTGGGAGGCCCGAAGCTCAAGCAGCCTGCAACAACGGCACCAGACCACCTTGGGCATCCAGGGCCATCAGGTCGTCGCAGCCGCCCACGTGCGTATCGCCCACATAAATTTGCGGCACCGTGCGGCGACCTGTGATTTGCATCATGTGGTCGCGCTGAGCCGGGTCCAGGTCAATGCGGATTTCTTCAATCTGCTCAACGCCTTTGGCTTTGAGCAGCTGCTTGGCCCGAATGCAATAAGGGCAAACGGCGGTGGTGTACATCTTGACGTTTTGCATAGAAGCTTCCTTGGGGTTCAGGCTTTTTCGACGGGCATGCTGGCGGCTTGCCACGCTTTGAGGCCACCGGCCAAGGACTGCACATTCTCAAAGCCGAGTTTCCGGGCCGTGGCCGCAGCACGGGCTGAGCGCGCGCCCACCTGGCAAACCATCACCACAGGCGACGATTTGCTTTTAACGACTTGGGCCAGCTTTTCTTCCAATTGACCCAATGGCAGGTTTTTGGCACCAATCACATGGCCGCGGGCAAATTCGTCGGGCTCGCACACATCAATGACGATGGCTTTTTCACGGTTCATCAGCTGCACCATGTCCTGAGGACTGAGCCCGGTGCCTTTGTTCAAGGCAGGAAAAAGCAAAGCCACACCCGAAGCCAAAGCCACGGTGATGAGCATCCAGTTGTCGAGGAGAAATTTCACGAATCAAACCTTTGTAAGCCACAAAATACCGGCCCGTCAGCGGGCCGCCAAGTCTCGATTCTAAAATGACGGCTTAAACCTCTGTTTTGTTCCCCTGTTTTGACAGCTTTTGCTGCTTATCCCCATGTACAAACTCGTCCTCATCCGCCACGGCGAATCCACCTGGAACCTTGAAAACCGCTTCACCGGCTGGACCGATGTCGACCTGACCCCCACCGGCGTGAGCCAGGCCATGTCGGCCGGCAAACTGCTCAAGGCCGAAGGCTGGGACTTTGACCTGTGCTACACCTCGGTCCTCAAACGCGCCATCCACACCCTGTGGTACACCTTGGACGAGATGGACCGCACCTGGCTGCCCGTGGTCAAGGACTATCGCCTGAACGAGCGCCACTACGGCAGCTTGCAGGGCCTGAACAAGGCCGACATGGCCAAGCAATTTGGTGACGAGCAGGTGCTCATCTGGCGTCGCAGCTACGACACGCCCCCTCCGGCGCTGGAAGCCACCGACCCCCGCTGCGAGCGCAGCGACCGCCGCTATGCCAACGTGGACACCCAGTCCGTGCCGTTGACCGAGTGCCTGAAAGACACCGTGGCCCGCGTGCTGCCGGCCTGGAACGACAGCATCGCCCCCAGCATCAAGGCGGGCAAACGCGTGCTGATCGCCGCGCACGGCAACTCGATCCGCGCCCTGATCAAGTACCTGGACGGCATCTCGGACAGTGACATCGTGAGCCTGAACATCCCCAACGGCATCCCGCTGGTGTACGAGCTGGACGAAAACCTCAAGCCCATCCGCCACTATTACCTGGGCGATGCCGAAGCTGCCGCCGCTGCTGCTGCTGCCGTGGCCAGCCAGGGCAAGGCCTGACTTTTTGATCGGCCCTGGCGTGACAAGGCATTTACATGCCTGTCACCCAAGTCACCCCGCTGGCGGGTGTATATTGACCCGCTTCTGACTGGGAACACACAAGCACATGGGACACAAACTCAAGATCGCGGGCTGGATCGGCGTAGGCGCATTGGCAGGCGCACTGACCACCGTGTCACTGCAAACTGTGGCACGCGGCAGCATGGCCCCTTTGCCGCTCGAAGAGCTGCAGCAACTGGCCGCCGTCTTTGGCATGGTCAAAAGTGACTACGTCGAGCCTGTCGACGAGAAAAAACTGATCTCCGAAGCCATCTCCGGCATGGTGGCCAGCCTGGACCCGCACTCCCAGTATTTCGACAAAAAGAGCTTCAAGGAATTCTCGGAAGGCACCACCGGCAAGTTTGTCGGTGTGGGCATCGAGATCAGCCAGGAAGACGGGCTGGTCAAGATCGTTTCGCCCATCGAGGGCTCTCCTGCCGACCGCGCTGGCCTCAAAACCAACGACCTGATCACCAAGATCAACGACACCGCCGTTAAGGGGCTGAGCCTGAACGAGGCGGTCAAGCGCATGCGTGGTGAGCCCAAAACCAAGGTGCTGCTGACCATTTTCCGCAAGTCCGAAAACCGCACCTTCCCGGTGACCATCGTCCGCGAAGAAATCAAGACCCAGTCGGTCAAATCCAAAATCATCGAGCCGGGTTACGGCTGGATTCGCGTGTCGCAGTTCCAGGAACGCACCGTGGACGACTTCGCGCGTAAGATCGAAGAGATGTACAAGGAAGACCCCAAGCTCAAAGGCTTGGTGCTCGACTTGCGCAACGACCCGGGTGGTCTGCTCGATGCAGCGGTGGCCCTGTCTGCCGCCTTCTTGCCGGAAAACGTCACGGTGGTCACCACCAATGGCCAGCTCGAAGAGAGCAAATTCACCTACAAGGCCACGCCCCAGTTCTGGCGCCGCAACAGCAGCAACGACCCCATCACCCGCATGACACTGGCCACAGGCGGCGCACTGAAAAAAGTGCCTTTGGTGATTTTGGTCAACGAAGGTTCGGCCTCAGCCAGCGAAATCGTGGCGGGTGCCCTGCAAGACTACAAACGCGGCACCCTGATGGGCAGCCAGACCTTTGGCAAGGGCTCGGTGCAAACGGTGCGCCAGTTGGGCCCTGACACGGCGCTCAAGATCACCACCGCCCGCTACTACACCCCCAATGGTCGTGCCATCCAGGCCAAAGGCATCGTGCCCGAAGTGATGCTGGACGAAACCGAAAACGGCAATGTGTTCTCTGCTTTGCGCACCCGCGAAGCCGATCTGGAAAAACACCTCTCCAACGGCAAGGACGCCGAAGAGAAGAAAGACCCAGCCCGCGAAAAAGCCCGTGAAGAAGCGCTCAAAAAACTGGAAGAAGAGTCCAAAAAGCCCGTGGCTGAACGCCGCTTGCCCGAGTTCGGCTCGGACAAAGACTTCCAGCTGATCCAAGCTTTGAATCAACTCAAAGGCTTGCCTGTCAAAGCCAGCACGACTCTGGCAGAACGCAAGATTGAGAAGAAAGACGACTGAGCGCCATGGAAACGCGCATGGATAACGCGCATGGATGACGCACAGTTGCTGCGCTATTCGCGGCACATTCTGCTCAATGAGCTGGGCATCGACGGCCAGGAAAATCTTCTGGCCTCCCACGCACTCATCGTCGGTGCGGGCGGACTGGGCTCTCCGGTCAGCCTGTATCTGGGCAGTGCCGGGGTCGGCCACATCACCGTGGTCGACCACGATGAAGTGGACGCCACCAACTTGCAGCGACAAATTGCCCACACGCTGGACCGGGTCGGCCAGCCCAAAGCCGAATCGGTGCGCACGGCGATTGCGCAAATCAACCCCGATGTGCAAGTGACCGCCATCACCCAGCGGGCCGATGCGGCTTTGCTCGACACCCTGGTGGCGCAAGCTGACGTGGTGCTGGACTGCTGCGACAACTTTGAAACCCGCCAAGCCGTCAACCTCGCCTGCGTGAAGCACCGCAAACCCCTAGTATCCGGCGCGGCCATCCGCATGGACGGGCAGGTCTCGGTGTTTGACAGCACGCGGTCCGAAGCACCCTGCTATGCCTGCATCTTCCCTCCAGAACAACAGCCCGAGGAAACCCGCTGCGCCACCATGGGCGTGTTCGCTCCCTTGGTGGGCATCATCGGCACAGTGCAAGCGGCCGAAGCCCTCAAGATTTTGAGCGGCATGGGCAGCCACATGGCCGGGCGTTTGCTGATGCTCGACGGGCGCGAGCTGTCTTGGACCGACATCCGCATGCAACGCAACCCGGCCTGCCCGGTGTGCGCGGCGCACCGCCAGGATTGATCCGGCCCCCGGTCAAACCACCATTCGGCCGCAGGGGCGACCTCCCACAAAGGACGGGTACGCCAAGTCTTTTGCCTCAGTCAGCTGCCATGACAAGTGCCGTGGAATTTTCTGAAAACGGGTGGCGACATGGCGACTTCGTCTGCTGCAAAAACACCTCTTTTTTGTTTTTGTGCCTGACGTTGCAACCCCGCATACGGGCCTTTGCCCGTGCGAAACCGGTACGCCCAAGCCATGCCGGAGCGCACCATTTCAGCACCCAGATCCACACCTTCAATCGACAAACGTCCGATCTGACGCCCATAGGTGTCGTGGCCGTGATCCACCACCTGCACCGGCTTGCGCAATGCCAGCCGAATCAATGCATCGCGGGCTTCACTGCCGCCGGGCTGGCAGGTCTCGGGGGCATCAATGCCTTCGATGCGAAATTTGACAGGCTCGTGCTGGCCTTCACGCACCAACAGCACCGTGTCACCATCCATGACCCAACTGACCCAAGCCGACCAGACCTCAGCGGCCTGCCCAGCGCAAGGCAGCGCCAAGGCAAGCAGACAGCACCACGAATGCCAAACCCTCATGCCACGCCCTTGCCGCGCCGCCCCTGGCGGCGATTGGCCCTGGGCAAGTCGGGGCTCAGTTCGGTGAGCAAGGTTTGGGTACGGGCTTGCAAGCGCTCCAGTGCTTCGTCAAATTGGGCAGCTTGTTCGGGCTGCAGTGCGCTCAAGATTTGACTGTTGATGGCTTGAATTTGGGGCATCAACACGTCATAAAGCTGCCGCCCTGCCGGGGTCAGACTCACCAACGCGCTGCGCCGGTCGTTGGCGGGGATTGTGCGCAGCACCAGCTGCTTGTGGCCCAAGGCCGTCAAGGTCCGCGAAGTGCGGGCGCGGTCACGGTGCATGCGCTCGGCCAGAGCCGACGGCGGCAAGCTGCCGTTTTCATACAGTTGGGCCACCACGGCCCATTCGCGCCGCGTGATGCCGTAGCCGCCCTCACACAAGCGCACCACCATGGCCCCCGCCACGCTCGACAAACGGCCCAGCCTGTACAAAAGCAGGTCATCAATCGAAGCCAGACGCTGAGAAGGAGACAAGGACATCAGGGTTTTCCGGGGGGATGGTTGATTAGATCAATTGTCCGTCAAGGCGCTACATTCTGACTGGACTTGCGCTTTCAACAAGGGCCCCCCAAATCCCGTACCACCGGAGACTTTCATGAATCCCATTCACCTCTTCAACCGCCGCACACTGGGCCTGCTGGCACTTTCTCTGGCAGCGTTCTCGCCCAACCTGCACGCACAAGACAAACCACCGCTCAAGATCGTGGTGGGTTTTCCGCCCGGTGGCTCGGCCGACATCCTGGCCCGCATGGTGGCCGACGCCCTGCGCGAGGACTTTGGCACCATCGTGGTGGACAACAAGCCCGGCGCAGGCGGACGCATTGCCCTGAATGCGGTCAAGGCTGCCAAGCCCGATGGCCAGACCGTGATCGTGCTGCCCAGCGGCCCCATGGTGCTGTTTCCCCACGTCTACAAAAAGCTCGACTACGACGCGGTGAAAGATTTCACGCCCGTCTCGCAAATCGCCCGCTTCCAGTTCGGCGTGGTGTCTGGCCCCGCCAGCAACGCGAAAAACGTGGCCGACATGGTGGCCAAGGCCAAGAGCGACCCGGGCAACGCCAGTTATGGCACGCCCGGCGCTGGCACCTTGCCGCACTTCATGGGCGTGTTGATGGAGCAGTCAGCCGGCATCAGCCTGAACCATGTGCCCTTCCAAGGCGGCGCACCGGCCAACAACGCCCTGCTGGGCGGCCACATCGGCTACAAATTTGACGTGGTGTCCGAAACCGCCGAAATGCACCGGGCCGGCAAAGTCCGCATCATCGCTGTGACCGGCAGCCAGCGCGACCCGCAAGTGCCCGAAGTGCCCACCCTCAAGGAATCGGGCATCAACATGGACGCCACGGCATGGTTTGCCATGTATGGCCCCGCTGGCATGAAAGGCGATGCACTCACCCGCCTTGAAAAATCCATGATGAAAATCGCACGCGACCCGGTCATGAAAGACAAGATGCTCAAGCTCGGCTATGAGCCGATTGGCTCCAATTCGGTCGATCTGGCTGCGGCGCAAAAAGCAGACCTCAACCGCTGGGAAAAGCCCATCAAGGCCACTGGCGTGCAGCTCGACTGACCCCCTGTAAATCCGAACGCAAACATACATGACACATTCATTTATACGCACTTGCCTGATCGGCAGCCTCGGCCTGCTGCTGGGGACCTGTTCACTGGCCCAAACCGCAGCCTGGCCCAGCAAGCCGGTCAAATTCGTCAACAGCTGGCCGGCGGGCGGTCCATCCGACATCCTGGCACGCGCCGTGGGCGATGTGCTGCAAAAGCAATTCGGCCAGCCTTTTGTGGTGGACAACAAACCTGGGGCTGCAGGCAATGTGGGGGCTGATCAGGTGGCCAAATCCGCGCCCGATGGCCACAGCTTGCTGTGGGGCATCGACACCACCCACACCATCAACCCGCACATCTATAAGGCCATGCCTTTCAAGGAGGCCGACCTCAAGCCCTTGGTGGTGATCTCTAGCTCCGGCCTGTTGCTGGGCGTGCACCCGAGCACGGGGTTCAAAACCGCCAAAGACTTCTTGCAGGCGGCTCGCGAGCGCAGCCTGAACTTCAGCTCGGGCGGCAACGGCTCGCCCGGCCACCTGTGGGTCAACATGGCCAACATCTCGGCCGCCACGCGGCTGACACACATCCCCTACCGAGGCAACTCTCCCGCCGTGATGGCCGTGGTCTCGGGCGAAGTCGATGGTGGCACTTTGGCCACCCCGGGCATGCTGCCGCAAGTCAAAGGCGGCAAAGTCACCGCACTGGCCGTGACCAGTCGCAAGCGTTCTCGCTTGGCCCCCGAAGTGCCCACCGTGGCCGAAGCGGGCTTCAAGGATCTGGAAAGCGAAGTGCTTTACGTGGTTATGGCACCGATCAACACCCCCGAACCCCTGATGCAAACCATGGCCAAAGCCATCACCGATGCCTTGGCCCGACCCGAGTTGCAAACCAGACTGAACGATCTGGACATGGCCTATGAAGGCCTGAGCGGCAGCGCTGCCACACAACGCCTGAAAACACTTTCCGACCAATATGGCCGCGTGATCCGCGCCACAGGCATGAAGGTCGACTGACCGCTCTCGCATGACCACCCCACAACGCCCCAACATCATCTTCATCGTGGCCGACGACCTCGGCTTTGCCGACCTCGGTTGCTACGGCGGGCGCGACGCCCAATTCGGCAAGGTCTCGCCAGTGCTCGACCGGCTGGCCGCAGCAGGCCTCAAGTTCACACAGGGGTATTCCAACTCGCCCGTGTGCTCGCCCACCCGCTTTGCGCTCATGACGGCGCGCTACCAGTACCGCCTGCGCGGCGGTGCCGACGAGCCCATCAACAGCAAGAGCAAAGGCAGCAAGGTGCTGGGCCTTCCGCCTGAGCACCCCACCCTGCCCTCGCTGCTCAAGGCCAGCGGCTACCGCACGGCCTTGATTGGCAAATGGCACCTGGGCTACCCGCCCCACTTCAGCCCCCTCAAATCGGGTTACGAAGAGTTTTTTGGCCCCATGTCGGGTGGCGTGGACTACTTCACCCACGCCAGCAACAACGGCACGCACGACCTCTACACCAACGAAGAAGAAAAGCACGAAGACGGCTACCTGACCGACCTGATCTCGCACAAGGCGGTGGACTTTGTGAACCGCATGGCTCCGGGCGCTGCGCAGGGCACACCCTTCTTTTTGAGCCTGCACTACACCGCGCCGCACTGGCCCTGGGAAACGCGCGAAGACCATGCGCTGGCGCAAGAGGTCAAAGACAACCTGTTCCACCTGCATGGCGGCAACATCCACACCTACCACCGCATGATCCACCACATGGACGAAGGCATTGGCTGGATGGTGGACGCACTCAAAAAAACAGGCCAGCTCGACAACACCCTGATCGTCTTCACCAGTGACAACGGCGGCGAGCGTTTCAGCGACAACTGGCCCCTGGTGGGCGGCAAGATGGACCTGACCGAGGGCGGCATCCGCGTGCCGTGGATCGCCCACTGGCCCGCCGTCATCGCACCCGGCGGCACATCGGCCCAACACTGCATGACCATGGACTGGTCGGCCACGATGGTCGAGCTGGCAGGCGCACAGGCCGATGCCGAGCACCCGTTTGACGGCGTGTCCATGCTCCCCGTGCTGCACGACGCCAAACACCAGTTTGAACGGCCCTTGTACTGGCGCATGAACCACCGGGGCCAACGCGCCCTGCGCATGGGCGACTACAAATACCTGCGGGTGGACGGCAACGACTACTTGTTCAACATCCCGGCCGATGAACGTGAGCGTGCCAACTTGGCCAAGCACCAGCCCGAGAAGCTGCAAAGCCTGCGTGCCGCATGGGAAGCCTGGGACAGCACCGTGCCCGCCATTCCCGAAGACGCCACCATCAGCCTGGGTTACTCGGTCAAGGACATGCCTCAGCGCTGAGACGCAGGCAGCTAAGATCGGGCATGGCTTACATCGATCGATTCCTCACTTTCCGTGAGTGGCCCCGCCTGACTGGCCCACTGGCCCGCACCGAAGTGCTGGCGGGTCTGACCGTGGCCTTGGTCATGGTGCCGCAAGCCGTGGCCTATGCGGGCTTGGCCGGCATGCCCTTGGTGACCGGGCTTTACACCTGCCTGATTCCCGCCCTTTTGGCCGTGCTGTTTGGCAGCGCCTCACGCCTGTCGGTTGGCCCGGCCGCGCTGACTTGCGTCCTGATTGGTGCATCGCTGACCGGCATGGCCGAACCTGGCTCTCCCGAATGGGTCGCGCTGGCGGTGTGGCTGTCGCTGTTGTCGGGCACGATCCAGTTGCTGCTGGGCTTGGGCCATTACGGCTGGCTCATCAACTTGGTCAGTGCCCCCGTCATGATGGGTTTTACCCAAGCGGCTTCCTTGCTGATCATGGCCTCGCAGGTGCCGGCCTTGTTGGGCGTCAAGACCTGGAGCTGGGACGTGACCACATGGTCCACCTGGCTCACCCATTGGCCTGCGCTGTTTGGTTTGACCAGTCTGGCCGCCTTGTTGGTGCTGCGCCAACTCAAGCCCCGCTGGCCAGGCATCATGCTGGTGATGGGCGCCGCCTCGGCTGTGGGCTATGCCACGGGCTATGCAGACCACGGTGACATTGTGGGCCTGCTGCCCTCGGGCTTGCCCAGCCTTTACTGGCCGCACTGGCCCGGCCTGGATGTGCTCAACCAGCTGTGGGTTCCGGCCATGGTGATTGCGCTGGTGAGCTTTCTGGAAACCGCCTCCAGCGCCCGCATTGAATGCCAGCGTGACGGCAAACGCTGGGACGACAGCACCGAACTCTTCAGCCAAGGGCTGGCCAAACTGGCCTCGGCGTTTTCAGGCAGCTTCCCCACCAGCACTTCGTTTTCTCGTTCAGCGCTCATGCTTTATTCGGGCGCACGGTCGGGCTGGGCCGTGGTGGCCTCGGTCGCGTTCGTGCTGCTGGCGTTGTTGATCCTCATGCCCGCCTTGCAATACGTGCCACGCTCGGTCATGGCCGCTGCGGTCATTGTGGCCGTGCTCAACTTGTTCCAACCGCGCCAGTTCCTGAAGCTCTGGCGCATTGATCGCATTGAGACCCTGACCGCTGGCGTGACCTTTGCCATCACCTTGGCCACCGCACCGCGGATTTACTGGGGTGTGATGACCGGTGTGTTGGTGGGCTTGAGCCACTTTTTGCACACCCGCTTGCACCCGCGCATCATCGAAGTGGGCCTGCACGCTGACGGCAGTCTTCGCGACCGGCATTTGTGGAAGCTGCCCCCCTTGGCACAACAACTCTATGCACTGCGCATGGATGCCGAACTGGACTTTGCCGCCGCCAGCGATTTTGAGCGTGCCATCGCCGATCATCTGGCGCGTCACCCCGACACGAAACACGTGTGCCTGTTTGCGCAACCCATCAACAGGATCGATGCCACAGGCGTTGAAATATTTGGGCAACTGCATCGCCAATTGACAACGCGGGGCATCACTTTGCACATCAGCGGCATCAAGTTGCCCGTCGAAACGGCTTTGCGCCGTGCCGGTGAACTCGGTGAGGGTCCGTTCCTCAAGATGTACCGAACCGACGCCGAAGCCCTTCAATCGATCACGGCACTTGACCCCTTACCGGCAGATATGGGCGCTGCCGCCATCTGAGGCAGATCAATCGGGAATGTCGGCCTCAACCAAGAGGGCCAGCAATTGCAAGGACTCCTGCCAGCCCAGGCAGCAAGCCTCTGGCGGGATCGGATCGGGAATACCCGCCTGCTCGATGTTCACCTCGGTGCCCACTGAAACCGTTTGAAAACGGATGGTGGTGACCATCTCCCCCGGCAAATCCGAAGCATCAAAGCGGTCGGTATGACAGAGCAGTTCAGCGGGACGAAATTCCAGAAACTGCCCCCCAAAACTGTGTGACTGACCGTTGCTCAAGTTGGTGAACGACATCCGGTAGCCGCCCCCCACGCGGGCATCCATCTCATGCACGCGGCCCGTAAAGCCATGTGGCGGCAACCATTTGGCCATGGCATCGGGATCGATGAAAGCACGGAAAACACGCTCGGCGGGGGCGCGAAAGACGCGTTGAAATCTAACGGTATGCGGCATGTGCTCTCCTCCAAAGCGAACATTTTGCCAATGTTCAGGCCAAGCCTTTTTCAAACTCAGTCAAGCGCTTGTGAATCGAGCGCAATTCGGTGATGTCGGTCCAGCGCTCGATCAGGTAAGAAAACGCCTCGTTCACCTTGCCAAACGCATTGCTGACCTGCTGGATCACACCCAGCGTGATCAGCCCGGTGAACAACGAAGGCCCCATCAGCAGGTAAGGAAAGATCACCATCGTCTGGCTGTAGAAATTGCTCCAGAGATTGAAGTAAGCATAGTGGTTGAACAAACGGAAGTTGTTCAGCCGCACCCCAGTGAATAAATTCAGCACCGTGGGCAAATCCATGCGGCTGCGGTCGTCTTCGGCATAGACCAGATCCTTGCGCAATGCGGCCTCGGTCTTTTGGTTGTTGTATTCCAGCCCCGGCAGGCGGATGCCCACAAACCACGACAACACGGTGCCGCCCAAAGCGGCGGTCAAAGCCACCCAGAACAGCGAACCCTCAAACTGCAACCAGGCAATGGCCATACCCTTGGACAGCGCCCACAAAATCGGAATGAACGAAGCCAGTGTGAGCAGCGCGCGCACCAGCCCCAGCCCCAGGTTTTCGGTCTGGCGGGCAAAGCGCATGCAGTCTTCCTGAATGCGCTGCGAAGCGCCCTCGACCGTCTCGCTGGTCTTTTGCCAACGCGGCAAATACACCTCGGTCATGGCCTGACGCCAACGAAAGGCATAGTGGGAAGCCAGATAAGTCTCCAGGCTGCGCAGCAGCATGTAGGGAAACGCGATCCACGCAAACTGCTGCATGAAGCCCCAAAACATGGCCAGCCCACCCGCCTGCTCTGGCTTTTGCAACAAGTCATAAAACTGGCCATACCAAGTGTTGAGCTTGACCGTTTGCTGCACCGTGATGAACACCAAGGCCAACAAAACCAACAATCCACCCCAAGCCCACAAGGCCCAGCGGCGCGAAAGAAAGAAACTGCGGTACATCAAAAATCCTCACCCTTGTGTCGAAAGAACAAACACGCCTGCCCTGCTGCCCCATCCAATTAACATCCAAAAAGTTGGCCGTATCGTGATGGGTTTGATCGCCTGAGGATGGCAGAGCGAGAGCGTAGCATCATGGTTGAACTCCTTGGGGCGCCATGCCATATGCCCGCTCCACTTTCGCCACACGCACTTGGAATTGACCATACCAGCTCTTGCGCCCCTGCTCGCGGGCCAGGCTGTGTTCTGCATCGTTACGCCAGGCAAGAATGGCCTCTTCGCTGACCCAATACGACACCGTGATGCCCAAACCATCTGCACCACGGACGCTCTCTACCCCCAGAAAGCCAGGTTGCTGCGCGGCCAGCGCCACCATGCGTTCGGCCATGTGGCCATAACCCTCGTCAGCCGCTGTGCGCTGGCTGGTGAAGATGACGGCGAAATAAGGGGGTTCAGGGGTTTGAGCAAACATTAGATGACTCCATGGCCAATATTTGAACGCTTGCGAAAGCACGCAGCGCGTGCCCAATGCGTGACCACGTTGATGCGCGCGATCGTGCCGGGGCAGTCATGCGCAGCATCGGGGCTCGCACAGGACTTGTTGTACGTTGATGACCAGAACAGCGGTGTGCATGAACGACCCTTCTTTTTGAACTACATGGTAATCCCCCTGGTTGACTGAACCCATTGAGGGGCAACCGAGCTTGCGGCATTTTTGATGCGTGCTAGCTGCAGAACACCAAGCATGTGACATGCTTAAGAATATACTGTATAAAAATACAGTTAATCAAGCCATGCTCCGCTCCCTTTTCATCGACTTCAACAGCTACTTCGCCTCGGTCGAGCAACAGCTCAACCCGGCCTTGCGTGGGCGGCCGGTGGGGGTCGTGCCGGTCATGGCCGATTCCTCGTGCTGCATTGCAGCCAGTTACGAGGCCAAAGCCTTTGGCGTGAAGACCGGCACGCGGGTGTCTGACGCCAAACGCATGTGCCCGGGCATTGCGCTGGTGCTGGCCGACCACGCCAAGTATGTGGAGGTGCACCAGCAGGCCGTGGCCGTGGTGGACCGGCTGGCACAAGTGCGGCAGGTGGTGAGCATTGACGAGATGGAGTGCGAGCTGACCGGCCGCTGGCGCGAGCGTGATCGCGCCGTGGCGCTGGCCCAGCAGATCAAAGCGGCGCTGCTGGCCGAGGTGGGCGAGTGCATGCGCACGTCCATTGGCATTGCGCCCAACACGCTTTTGGGCAAGCTGGCGTCTGACATGCACAAGCCCGATGGCCTGACGGTCATCGAGCTGCACGAGTTGCCCGAGCGGCTGTTGCACCTGCCGCTTTCGGCCTTGCAAGGCATTGGGCCGCGCATGCGTGAGCGCCTGTCGCGTTGCGGCATCGAGACGATGGCGCAACTCTATGCCGCGCCGCGTGATTTGCTGCACACGGCCTGGGGCGGTCTGGCGGGTGACGACATGTATGACAGGCTGCGCGGGCGGTGGTACGGGCCACGCGCGACGGTGGCGCGGTCGCTTGGGCATTCGCATGTGCTGCCGCCTGACTTGCGCCACCCCACAGGTGCCCGCGAGGTGCTGCACCGCTTAACGCAAAAGGCCGCCATGCGGCTGCGCAAACAGGGCTTTTATGCCACGGCCATGCAGGTGTTTGTGCGCTGCGACCACCGCTGGCAGCGCGAGTCGGGTGGCGAGCGCTATGCCCATGTGGGCGAGACACAAGACACGGGTTTTTTGCTGCACACGCTGGACCAGCTGTGGTTCAGCGGTCTGCACCTGCTGCAGCGCCCACAGGCCGTGGGCGTGCAGCTGTGTGGGCTGGTGCTGGCGAGTCAGCACACGCCCGATTTGTTTGACTCGTTGGAAGAAGCCCCCACCGCCCGCGCTGCGCAGACGCGACAAAACCACGAAGTCCACCGCGACCGGGCCCGCTTGATGTCGGCCATGGACGCGCTCAACCGCACACATGGCAAAAACGCGGTGTACTTTGCCAGCGCACACCATGCGCTGGATGCCGCGCCGATGCGCATCGCGTTCAACCGGATTCCGGATCTGGAGACGGAGCGCTGACCCGAACGCAGGGCTTGCTGCTGCCCACTGTGTAGAAATACTGAAAAAGCCTGCAGCGTTTTGCGCTTGTTGCCCACCCTGCCCACCGATATGCTGGCCTGCACACACTTGGAGACCACATGATCGAACTTCGTGACATCCATTACGCCCGCATCGGCACCCGGGATCTCGACACGGCAGAACACTTTGCCACCCAGGTCATGGGGCTTGAAAAGGTCGAACGCACATCAGACCGCCTGTACCTGCGCAGCGATCACAGACACCACACCTTGTGCTACTTCCTGGGCGATCCTTCCGAGCAGATCATCGCCTTTGACTTGACCTCCTGGCAGGCATTGGATGCTGCTTACGAATACCTGCAAGCGCAAGGCGTGCCTTGCGGCCGGGGCAGCGTCGATGAGGCCGCCGATCGGCATGTGCAGGGTTTCATCTGGTTGCTGGACCCCACGGGCAACCGCATCGAGCTGCTGGCGCGGCCCCACGATTCAGCACGGCGCTACTTCCCCTCAAGAGACGCGGGCGTGACCGGCTTCGGTCATGTGGGCCTGTGCACCACCGACCCCGTGCGCGACCAGGCTTTTTGGCTGCAACACTTCAACGCCATGGTCAGTGACTGGATCGGCCCCAGTCCACTCCTGCGAGTGAATCCACGGCACCACCAGATGGCGCTGTTTCCATCCACACGCAAAGGCATCCAGCACATCAACTACCAGGTGCAGGATGTCGACGATGTGATGCGCTCGTATTATTTTCTCAAGGACAAAGGCATCAAGGTCGTTTTTGGCCCTGGCCGACACGCCACCTCAGGCGGCATATTTGTTTATTTCGAAGGGCCGGACGGCATGGTCTACGAGTACTCCAACAGCGATCGCAAGATCATCGAAGACCCCGCCAGCTACCGGCCGCGCCAGTTTCCCATGCACCCCTCCTCGTTTTGTGTCTGGGGTGCCAAGCCGGACATTGCCGAGTTCAAGGAATAAAGGCCCCCTCAAAAGCACAAAGGCCCCTTAGGGCCTTTGTTGTGTTAACACTGGCTTTTCAATCGAGTTTGAGTTTCGCGTCGCTGATGATCTTGCCCCAAATCTGGGTTTCCTTCTGGATGTATTGGGCAAATTCGTCGGGCTTCATGTCAAAGCGGTTGTACCCCAGGGTCTTGTAGCGTTCGGCCACTTCGGGTGCAGCCATGGCTTGGGTGACGTCGGCGGCAATTTTTTCACGAAAGGCCGAGGAACTGCCTTTAGGGGCAAACAGGCCGAACCAGGCATTGGACACAAAATCCTTGGCCGTGGCAGAACCCGCCATCCCCGGTGCCGAGGGGTAGAAGGGCGAAGCCTGAGCTGCGCCCACGCCAATGAAGCGGACACGGCCCGATTTTTCCATCGGGCCAGCGCTGGCCATGCTGCCCAGAGCCCACTGCACTTCGCCAGTGGCCACCGCTGCAAACAGCTGGGGCATTTCCTTGTAAGCCACATGCTGCATCTTGGCGCCTGTGGTGGACTGCAGACGCAGGGCACCCAGGTGCCCGGGGCTGCCCTGCCCCCATGAGCCGTAGTTCAGGCTGTCAGGCTTGGCACGGGCATCTGCCATAACGTCGTCAATGGTTTTGTAAGCGCTGTCTTTACCGACCACCACAAAGAAATCGGTTTGCAGCGTGGGGCGGATGGGCTCGAAATCTTTCTGCGGGTCATAAGGCAGCTTGCTGTACAGGTGCACATTGCTGGTCAACATGGTGCTGTCGAGGTGAACCAGGTCATGCCCGTCAGCCGCTGTGCCCCGGAAGGCGTTGATGGCCACAACCCCATTGCCGCCGGGACGGTTGTCTACCACCACGGACTGGCCCCATTTTTTGCTCAGCTGCTCGGCAATCATGCGCAGGGACACATCCGGGCCACTGCCTGCCGATGCCGCCGTGACGATTCGCACCGGCTTGGTCGGCCATGACTGCGCATGTCCGTGGCCAACGAATACCAAAGCCATGGAAGCCAACAAACCCGTCAGGTGTCGGCGCGAGATGGATTGAGCCTTCATACGTATCTCCAATCAAAAGGGATACAGGTAATCTAGCCTTTTGACGTCAGATGCGCATAGGGGTTTGCGCGGCAAATTTTTTGAATCTGTTCAAGAAGGCTTCAGCAGAACTTGGCAATGGTTTGGAAGGTGCATACAAAGTGACCACTTCGCGGATGACCTGGGGGTTGGTCAAGGGTCTGGCCGCGATACCCTGAACGTCTGCTCTGGCCAGGCTGTAAGCGGGCAACACCGACACGCCCAGCCCCGCACCGATGAGGCCGAGCGCCGTGTGGATGTTGGCCACTTCGTACTCCAGACGAAATTGGCCTGCCCAACGCTGCATGGGCTTTTCCAGCAAGTTGCGCAGGCCGGTGCCGGGCTTGAGCAGGACTAGCGGAAACTCCACCAGATCGGACCATTCCACGCTGTCCATGGCCGCGAGCGCATGGCCTTCGGGACAAGCCACACACAGCGCGTCCTGAAAAATCACTTCGGATTTCAAGTCCCGGCTTTCCTGACCCGATGTGCACACGCCGATGTCGGCTTGCCCCGAGCGGACCGCTTCGGCCACATCGGCCACCGGCACATCCAGCAACTCCACGCGCACCCCGGGAAATTCACGCCGGAATTGCGAAATGACAACTGGCATGAGACTGGCGGCCAGCAAGGGTGAGGTGGCAACCCTGAGCGACTCGCTTTGCTTGAGGTGTGTGGCCTGCAGCAGCCTGACCGTGCTGTCGAGTTGATCGAGTGTGCGCAAAGCCGTGGGCAACAATTCGGCCCCCGCGTCTGTCAACATCACACGGCGTGTGGTGCGCTCGAAAAGCCGAAGACCCAGCTCTTCCTCCAGGCTACGGATCAGCATGGACAGGGCCGAGGTGGTGAGGAACAGTTTTTCGGCGGCGCGCGTCATGCTTTGCTCTTGTGCAACAAAGCAAAACGCACGCAATTGGCGTAAGGTCAGGTGGGTGTGCAGCATCGGGCTGATTGTCAGGCCATTTGAAGGGCTGAAGCAAGGCCGACCAGCAGGCTGGTCGCCAGCTCAAGCCCTGGGCATGGCATGGACCTGGCTTGGGCTTGCGCCCAGTTCACTCGGGCTGCATACCGGTCGCTTGTGCGATGCGGGCGTAGCGGCTAGACAAATCGCTCAGACGTTGCTGCGCGGCCGTACCAGTCAGGCCTTCGTAAAACAAATCCAGGCTGGCCAGTCGTGCCTGAATGTCAGGGCGCTGGAAGGCCTCGGTCACGACTTTTTGTAGCGTCTGCACGACCGCGTCGGGCGTGGCCACAGGCACCATCACCACATACAGCACCTCCAGCTCCAGATCTTTCAGGCCCTGTTCTGCCACGGTGGGCACATTGGGCGCGAGCTTGGAGCGCTGACGGCTGGTCACCGCCAACGCATTGATCTTGCCCGACTTGACATGTGGCAACATGCCGGGCGTGGCCAGCACACCCGCATCCACTTCGCCCGAGAGGATGGCCGTGACAGCTGGGCTGTTGCCCTTGTACGGCACATGCTGGATTTTGATGCTGGCCGCATCCATGAAAATTTCAATCGCCAGATGGCCCGGGCTGCCGTTGCCGCCGCTGCTGAAATTGAGTGGCTTGTTCTTGCCTGCGGCCACCAACTCTTTCAGGGTTTTGATCTGAGCGCCCGCAAAGCTGCCCACCAGCAATCCGGACGAAGCCATGACCATGACCGGTTTCAGATCGGTGGTCTTGAAGGGCAGACTTTTGTAAATGTGGGGGTTGACGGTGAACGCGGTGTCAATGCCGATCAGAAGGGTGTGGCCATCGGCCGGGCTTTTGGCCACCATGTCCACACCGACGTTGCCGCCCGCACCTGCCTTGTTCTCCACGATGAAGGTTTGCTTGAGCGTGCCTTGCAGCGCTTCGGCCACCGTGCGCGCCAAGATGTCAGATGGGCCACCCGCAGGGAAGTTGTTGACGATCTTGACCATGCGGCTCGGATAAGCGGGCGTTTATGCCATGGCAGGCGGAGCTGTCCAGAGAGCGGACATAGCACACAGACTGCATGAGATCAAGCGAAACACGGGCGATTTCATGGATGTTTCCTTTAAAAAACGATGCGGTCTGCCGCGTTGCGCACGGCGCGTTCCAGGCTGTAGACGGTGAGCGCTGAGGTTTTCGGGTTGTCGGCCAGCGGCAAGTTTTCCAGCGTCAATTCCATACGGCCAAACGCCCCGCGTGCCACCACGGTGTGCACATTACGCACCACACCGGGGTCGGCGATCAGCTCGACCTGGGTGCGGTCTAGGCCCAGGCCCGCCAACGAAACGGTGGCGGCCACATTGGCGTTCTTGGGAAAGTCTTGCGCCGCCTGGCGTGCAGAGCCACGAAAAATCACTTGCGGGCTGCTCAGCTGTGCCAGATCACACACTTTTTCGGCGGGCGTGCCCGTCCAGCTCATGGGGGGTTTGCGGCCCACATAAGTCACCTCGTCCAGCCCGCCCAGGCGGGCGGCGGTCAAGGTGTCGATGGCACCGATGGCGCCCGCGACCAATTGCACCCGTGTGTTCCCTTGGCTGGCGGCCGATTCCAGCCTGTTCAGCAAAGCTGGATCGTGCAAGGCACCGACCGAAGCCATCACGCAAGCAATGCCCGCTTGCAGTGCAGGCACCAGGTGGGCATCGACGGCGGAATGCCCGGCGCACTCCACCACCAGATCGGGTCGCTGTCCAGGGCTCAAGTCCAAAGCCGCCAGCACGCGGGCCTGCGGGGCCAGTTGGGTGGCTGCGCTTTGCAAGGCTTCAGATGGCGATGGCCGCACGACCACCTGGGTCACCACCAGACGGCTGTCGGTGCTCAGCTGCTTGGCCAGCGCCTGGCCGATTGCGCCGAAGCCGACCAGGGCGATGTGGCGTGTGGTGCTCTGCTGCATCAGCGCACCGTCTGCGGAAACTGCGTAGCGCAGCGCGCATGCCAGCTGCGCCAGTCGCGGCCGGGGTGCACTTCGCCGCAATGCGGGCAGGTGCGGGTTGCGGCGTCGGAGTCGTAAAAAGCGGCATAGGCCTTGGGCAGGTCTTCCACGATGCTTTGCAGCTGCAATTCGCGGCGCACCACCAGGCCACCGCAACCTGCGCAATACCACTCGAAGGCGTCCAGAGCGCCCACCGGGCGGCTGCGCTCCACCACAGTGCACAGGCTGCCGGGCTCAGGGCGCTGGGGTGAGTGGCGCACATGAGCGGGCAGCAAGAAGACATCGCCTTCGCGCAGCACCACGCGCTCGAACTTGCCGCGATCAGCGATCAGCAGCGAGGCATTGCCTTTGAACTGGTGAAAGTACTCTTCATAAGGGTCGTCGTGGAAATCGGTGCGCTCGTTCGGGCCGCCGACCACGGTGCAGATCAGGTCGGCGTTTTTCCAGATCTGCTGGTTGCCCACGGGCGGCTGCAGGCGCGCCTGGTTGGCGTCGAGCCATTGCTGAAAATTCAGGGGCTGGCTGTGGTGGTCATAAGACACGGGATGCGATGAAGACGACATGACAGGCTCACTTTCTGAGAAAGGAAAAAAAACGTTGAATCCAACTTTGCAGACGGGCCAGTAGGGTCCGCACTGCATGGCCAGCACCGGGTGCTGCAGACGGCGTCTGGCCATCCGGTGCCTGCAGCAAGGCGCTGAAGCGCCGGAAAAACTCTTCGCTGAGCTGGCGCGCACTGGCCTCCACCAGCCGGTTGCCAAACTGAGCCAAACGACCACCCAGCTGCACCTGCACCCACCAATGCAACACGGTGCCGCCATCGGCTGCGGGCTCAAAACGCACTTGGGCCGTGCCCTGGCCGCTGCCCAAGGCACCGGCCTGACCGACAAAGCCCAAGGTCAGCGATTCGGGGGCGCGCAGCTTGCTCAAAGTGACCTCGCTCTTGAAGCGGACCGACAGCGGGCCCAAGCCCACTTTGACGGTGGCTTCGTAGGCCTCGGCGCTGCGCTGCACCAGCGCCTCACAGCCAGGAATGCTGTGCTGAAGAAAAACGGGGTCGAGAATGGCTTGCCAGACCCGTGCAGCAGAGGCCGCCAAATGCTGGCGACCGCCAAAGCCATCGCGTGCCGCAGGCGCTGAAACAGCTTCGGCGGATTGGCCTGTCGAGGGCTCAGTTCCAGACGTGGCTGACAAGGCTTGGGGCTGTGCGCGGCGCATCAGCGGTGCCTTGGGCGGCAAGCGGCTGCCCGAAAGTTCAGCCACACAGCGGCGCAACAACACATGCGCCAGATGGCAACGGTAGGCGGCTGTGGCGTGCATGTCGCCCAGCGCCTCCAAGCCCTCGGCCTGGGCAGATGCCGAAGTCAAGGTCTCCAAAGCCGCCAGGTCGAACTGCGCCGACAAAGCCTGCTCGGCCTGGGGCCAGCGCACCACGCCAAACCCCAAGCCCGTCACCGCCACGCGCACACGCTGGCCGAGCTTGGCCACCGCCACCCCGGTCAGTGCAAAGCGCGACGCAGGCTGCTCGAACTTGATGTATTGAATGCCCGTGGTAGGCGGAATGCGCACGCCCACAATCAGCTCACCCGCCGTGAGCGCGGTGGTGTACAGGCCCTGAAAATAAGCATCGGCTTCGATCTCGCGCACCGAGGTCACCACCGTGGCACCAGCCGCCAGCACGCCCGCAGGCCAGCACGCGGCCGGGTCGTTGTGCGCGAGCGAGCCGCCGATCGTGCCCATGTTGCGCACCTGCGCATCGGCGATGTGGCCGGCCAGTGCAACCAGACCTGGCGAAAAACTGCGAACCACCTCGCTGGCGGCCACGCTGGCATGCGTGGCCATGGCGCCAATCCACAACGCGGTCTGTCCATCGGGGCCGGGTTCGAGGCGAATGTCGCGCAGGCCGGGCACATCCTGCAGATCCACCAGCGCGGTTGGGCTGGCCATGCCCAGCCTCATGGCCGCCAACAAAGACTGGCCTCCGGCCAGCCAGACGGGGCCGCCATCGTCGTCCGGTTTTTGTGGCACGGACGGCTGGATCAGCGCCAGAGCGCTGTCCAGTGTGGCGGGGCGGAAAAAATCAAAGCGGTTCATGGCGTGCCCGCTTGGCGCATCGCCACCAGGCCTTGGCAGACGGCCTTCACGATGCCTTCATAACCCGTGCAACGGCACAAATTGCCACCGATGGCCTGGCGCACCCACTGCAGATCGATGGGGTCGTGCGCCGCTTGGGGTTCATTGACCAAGGCCACAGCCCGCATCAAAAAACCCGGCGTGCAAAAACCGCACTGCAAGGCGTGGTGCTGGCTGAAGGCCTGCTGCATGGGGTGCAGCTGGTCCGGCGCTTCGGCCAGTCCTTCGACCGTGCGCACCGCACGGCCTTGCACCTGCAGGGCCAGCACATTGCAGGACTTGACCGCCCGGCCGTCGACCTGCACCGTGCAGGCACCGCATTGGGCCGTGTCGCAGCCTTGGTGCGTGCCGCGCAAGCCAAGCGCATCGCGCAGGCCATCGATCAGCAAGGTTTGCGGTTCAAGCTGCAGTGCATGCACCTGGCCATTGACCTGCAGCTGGATGGGGTGACTCATGCGCACACCCTCGCCACGCACACCGCGGTGCCAGGACATTTGTTCTGACGGACGGACTGCATGCGCTTTGCCTCAGGCCAGACGCAAACCGGAACGCTCGAAAGCCTGGCGCGTGGCTTCCAGTTCAGCCTCGGTCATGTTCAGCAAAGGCCGACGCACCTTGCCACCGTGCTGACCCAGCAGGTCTTGCCAGGCCTTGCCGTGGGCCTGAGGCTTGCCTTTGGGTTTGCTCTCGCGCAGGGCCTGGCGCACAGGCTCCAGACTGTCACGCACTTGGCGCGCCTCGGCGTGCTTGCCTGCAAAGGCCAGGCGGGTGTATTCGTTCATGCGCTGGTCAACCCTGGTCTGCAGCAAGAACGGCGGGGTGGAGCACAGGTACAGCTTCCAGCCCAGCTCAATGATGTTGTCCAGCCAGTCGTGTTCGTCGGGGTTGCTGACGTGGATCTTGTCACCGACCATCTCGGTCAGGCGCTTGTAATTGGCGCGGTTGGTGCTGTACTTGATGGCCACCACATTGGGCAACTCGGCAATGCGGGCGCACAGCTCGGGACTCATGGTGTAGCCGCAATCGGGGTGGTTCCACATGGCCAAGCCGATGTCGAGTTTTTCCGACAGGTGGCGGTAGTACTCGTAAATGGTCTCGTCGGTGTCTGCTCCAAAGTGCAGCACCGGGCTGTGCACGATCACATAGTCGGCACCGATGTTATGCGAATGCTGGGCCAGGTCCAGCACCACATCGAGGTTGGTGTCTGAGCACGAGGTCATGATGCCGCAGCGGCCGATGCCGCCCCGGTCGCCCGCCGCCTGCGCCGCTTCAACCGACATTTCCATCAGCCGCTTGCGCTCGGGAATCGACATGGAAAAGAACTCGGCTTGCTTGCCCGCGATGAAAAGACCGCCCAGCTGAAGGTCCTTGATCCAATGGTCCAAGTTCTCGCGGTAGGCTTTTTCATCGATGCGCAGGTCGTCGTCAAACGGGGTCAGGTTGGCGGCCCAGACGCCCACCAGGTGTTCGCGGGCGTATTCCTTGGCTTCTGATTTTTTGTAATCCATGGGGTTCTTTCAAGGTGATGAAGTGAAGAAATAAAGAAGATCAGGCTTGGCCGTTCATGGCACGCCAGAACTGCTCGGCCGTCAATGGAAACTGGAGCGGGCATTCGCCTAAAGGCGACAAGGCGTCACGCGCCGCGTTCATCAATGCAGCAGGCACACCGATGCAGCCCGCTTCGCCCACACCTTTGGCGCCCAACAGGTTGTTTGGGCTGGGAATGGCAAAGCTCTGGATGTCGATGGCAGGCATGTCGTCGGCGCGCGGCACGGCGTAGTCCATCAGCGAGCCGGTGATCAGCTGCCCGGCCTCGTCGTACACCAGCTTTTCGAACATCGCCTGGCCCAGGCCCTGGGCCAGGCCACCGATCAGCTGGCCTTTGGCCAGTTCGGGGTGGACGATGTGGCCCGCGTCGTCGGCCCAGACCATCTGTTCAATGGTCGGACGACCCGTGTCGCGGTCCACCGACATGCGGGCGATCACGCAGCCGTAGCTCCAGCTTTCTGCAGCCGTGAAGCGCCCCCCGGCCGACAGCGGCAGGGCCTCGCCAGCTGCACGCCGGGCTTTGAGTTCGTTGCAGGCCTGCACGATGGCGCTGCCCGCAATGGCGGTGCTGCGGCTGGCCAGTGCGCCCACGCCAGGCGGGCACAGCGCCGTGTCGCCATAAATCACCGTGACCGCTTCTGGGCTCAGGCCCAGCGCCTGCGCCGCAATGCGTGCATAGGTGGTGCCGTGGCCCTGCCCCTGTGCGGGTGAACCCGTGGCCACGGTCACCGTGCCGTCCTCGTGCCAGTCGATATGGGCCGATTCCCAACCTGTGCCGCAGGGCTCGACATACAGCGCCAGGCCAATGCCCAACACCTCGCCTTGCGCACGCCGCTGCGCTTGCAGTTGGCGCTGCCCTTCGTAGTCAAAGCGTTCGCAGGCTTGCGTCAGGGCGCGCAGGTAGTCACCGCTGTCAAACACCTCGCCGGTCGGTGTGGTGTAAGGCATGGCCGAAGCGGGCACCAAATTACGTCGTCGCAATTCAACTGGATCCATGCCTGCAGCGCGGGCGGCCTGATCGACCAGCGTTTCCATCAGCAGGGCCGCTTCGGGGCGGCCTGCACCCCGGTAAATCGTGACCGGTGCGCTGTGGGACAAACCGGCGCTGCCCTGCACGTCCAGCTTGGCCACGCGGTAAGGCCCCGGTAGGATGCGGGCCGCGTTGCGCAGAGGGGCCACCGCCGAAAATGGCAGCCAGGCCCCCACGGTGAAACGCAAATCGGCGCTCAGCGTGTCAAAGTGGCCATCGTCCGACAGGCTCAGGCTCCCCTTGAGCCGAGCGCCCCGACCGTGCATGCCGGAGGTGAATTCTTCAGAGCGGGTGGACTGCCAACGCACGCTGGCCCGCAGCAGCCGGGCGGCCAGCACGATGGCCAGATCTTCCGGACACACCGAGGACTTGGCACCAAAGGCCCCGCCCACATGACCAGAGATGACGCGCACACGCGCCTCTGGCCAAACCAGGGCCGCTGCGATGTCGGCTTGCGCACGCGAGGGCGATTGCGTGCCAAGCCAGACATTCAGGCTTTCGGGCGAATCGTCGCTGGCATGCACCCACTGGGCCAGCATGCCTCGGGGCTCCATGGACAAGGCCAGAACACGCGGCACGTCCAGTTCAACTTTGCAGTTGATGGAGGTTGTGACTGCGGGCTGGACACGGGCCGCGTCTTCAAACTGGTGCGAGACTTGGGTAACCGACTCGGTGCCTGCGAAGTCCAGCACGGGTGTCAGTGGCTCGATGTCCAGTTGCACCTTCTGCGCTGCGTGTTGGGCCTCGGCCTGCGAACGGGCCACCACCAAGGCCACGGGTTGCCCCACGTAAGAGACCACATCGCGCGCCAGCACGTCCATCTGCGGCGCGTACGTGATGGGCAGCAAAGGATTGGGCTGCGGCATCCACACCGCCTGACCCAAGGTTGTCAATGTGGCGGCGGTCAGTACGGCCACGACACCCGGCGCACCTTCGGCCCCGTGCGTGTCGACGGCACGCACTCGCCCGTGCGGCATGGGCGAACGCACGAACACGGCGTGCAGGGTGCCCGGGCACAGCACATCGCCCGTGTAGGTGCCGCGACCGGTGAGGAGCGCGGGGTCTTCGCGTCGCAAAGGCGTGAATGTCGTTGTGGGCATGGCAGTCATTGGACCAGCGCCCCGACGTGCAGGCAATCGAATAGTTTTGAAGGATTTTCAAATTAATTGACACAATCCCCGGCGGACATCGGTCAGTCAAACCATCAGATAGACGATCAAGCCGTGACGATCCAGCCTTCGAGCGGATCACACGGCGGCAAACCGTATTGCGGATGCCCCGCTTCGTGCTGTTGCTGCGCCCAGGCCGCCTGCATCAGGCACAAGGTGGCGTCAAGGGCATCGCCGCTGGCGTCGTCGGCCAGGCGCCCCATCAACGCGTTGCTGGCCACCAGGCGCAGGCCAAGGCGGGTTTGGCCGCGCTCCAAAGCGCTCAGCAGTTCGCGCCGGGCCAGCAGGCGTTCAGGCGTTTGTTTGGCTTTGTCGTCGCTTTTGTAGCTGGTGTTGCCCAGCACCTCTCGGGCCAGCAAGCCGGGGTAGGCTTCCAGCGCCACGCGGCGCACGTCGCCTGCATGCAGGCCGGGCAGGTGCACACCCGCCTGGCGCAGCAGGGGCACGCCCGCATGCAGCATGTAGGCCACGGGCGGGTTGACCCATTTCATGGACGGGCTGGAGCCTGCAGGCTTGTCGGCGGCGCGGTGGGCAAATTTGCCACCCACCGGGCGGGCGTTGCAAAACGCGGCAAACTGCTCGCGAATTTGGGGGCGCTCCAAGGCACAGTAATGGTCCATGCAGGCGGCCCAGTCGGTGGGCCAGCCCAAGGTCTCGACCAGCTCTCGCGGCAGGCCAAAGGGCAAGTCAAAACCGCCCACCCAATCGGCAGGCTGCACCAGCCATTGGCCGAAAGCGCTCAGGGTGTCAAAGGTCTGCAGGGCCTGCAGTTGCACCCTGCCCTGCCGGGCTTGGCCCAGCGCCAGCACAATGGGCTTGCGTTTGGAGGGGCTGCTGGAAAAATCGCAGCCGATCAAGGCGGGATGTGTTTCGAGGTGTTGCATGACTCAGCCCATGCCCAATGCCATAACGCCTGCGGCGATGAGCACTGCGCCAGCGATGCGTGGGCCACGGTCTTTCTCGCCCAACAGGTGGCCGCCCAGCAAGGCGGCAAACAGCATGGACACTTCACGCGCTGGCGCCACATGCGACAGCGGTGCCACCTGCAGGGCGTACAACACCAGCACATACGACACGGGACTGAAAATGCCCACGATCAAGGCGTAAGGCCGCTGCTCACGCCATAAGCGCATCACCTCTGGGCGGTCACGCAGCAAGGTGGGGGACAAGAAAACCAAGCGCACCAAATTGCCAAAGTAGTCCACCAAAATGGGCGACATCAGCGCCACCTTGACGGCATAGCCATCGACTACGGTGTAGCTGGCGATGAACAAGCCGGTGATGGTGCCGTAAAAAATGCCGGTGCGCACACGCGCCTGTTGGTGCGGGTCGTGCGCCGCCTTCCACAGACCAGGGCCGCCCGCGATGAGAAACACGCCACCGACCACGCCCAAAATGCCCACCAGGCCCAGCGCCGAAATCTGTTCGCCCAACACGACGACCGCCACCATGGACGACAGCAAGGGCCCCGAACCCCGCGCCAGCGGATAGACCACCGTCAGGTCGGCTTGGCGGTAACCTCGCAACAGCACAATGAAATAGACGATGTGCAACAAAGCACTGGCCAGCACCAAGGCCCACTCCAACAGGCCCCAAGTGGGCACGTGCTGCCAGCCCATCCACAGCCCCACTGGGGCCCAAAACACCATCAACACCACCGAAGTGAAGGCGACAAAGCGCACATCGCCCCCGGCTTTTTTGGCGGCGATGTTCCAGCAGGCATGGATGAAGCCGGCCAGAACGACCAGGGCAAGCGCACTCAGGGGCATGGACGTGAAAAAGCCCCTTGCGGGGCTGGAGGGTGAGGGGCGTTTAAGCCCGGCCGATGATGGAGGCAGTGGCCATCAGCTCTTCGAGCAGGGCCAGTGAAACTTTGCCCGAGACGCTGTAAGGGTCCAGCTCGGCACGCTCAGAGTATTTGAGCAAGATGTTGGTGTTCACACGCGAGGCGTCGACCTGGCCCATGGTCCAGCCGCCAAAGCGGCGCTCGGAAATTTCTTCGTAATGCAGCAAAACCACGTCTTTGTGGCGCGCATCTTTCTGGATGTGGCCATACAGGTCGCTCACGGCATTGCGCCCGCCCTCGATGGCTTGCAAGAAGATGCCGCCGCCGTAGCACAGGATGCCGGTGATGCCGCTGGACGGGTTGAACTGGCGGGACTGCGCCAAGATGGATTCAATGGTCTCCGCACGGGTGTCCACAGCGCGGCTGGCGTAAAGCAGGCGTACCAACATGGTCAGTTCTTTCCAGGAATCAGGGAGAGGAATTCACGGCGCAGGTTCGGGTCCTTCAAGAAGGCACCACGCATGACCGAGTTGATCATCTTGCTGTCCATGTCTTTGACACCGCGCCAGCCCATGCAGTAGTGGCTGGCTTCCATGACGATGGCCAGGCCATCGGGCTGGGTTTTGCGCTGAATCAGGTCGGCCAGTTGGACCACGGCTTCCTCTTGGATTTGGGGGCGGCCCATGATCCATTCGGCCAGGCGTGCGTATTTGGACAAGCCAATCACGTTGGTGTGCTCGTTGGGCAACACGCCGATCCAGATCTTGCCAATCACCGGGCAAAAGTGGTGGCTGCAGGCGCTGCGCACGGTGATGGGGCCGACGATCATCAGCTCATTGAGGTGCTCAGCGTTGGGGAACTCGGTGATCTCGGGGCCCTCCACATAGCGGCCCTTGAACACTTCCTTCAGGTACATCTTGGCCACACGGCGGGCGGTGTCACCCGTGTTGTGGTCATTCACGGTGTCGATCACCAGCGAGTCGAGCACGCCTTCCATCTTGGTCGTGACTTCGTCGAGCAGCTTTTCCAGTTCACCGGGTTCGATGAATTCGGCAATGTTGTCGTTGGCGTGGAAGCGTTTGCGAGCAGCCAAAACCCGCTCACGGATCTTGACGGAAACGGGTACGCCTTCGTCTTCGGGCGTGGCGGCAGAAGCAGTCATGGCGTCTGGGGCTTTCATTAACATGGCAAGGATCGTAACAGCGATTGATGCGCTGACGCCGCCCCCAGCAGAACGCCCATGCCCGGCCCGGGGGATCTGGCGCTCAGTAGCGGTTGCCGCTCAAAAACAGGGCCAGACGCATCAAAGCAAACGCCACCCGGTCGCGCAACCTTTGGTGCCAAGGCCGCTGGGTGTAAATGGCGGCCAGCACCGGGGTGCTTTGCTGCTCAATAGCCAAGTGCAAACGCTGGTGCAACTGCTTGGCAAACGCTTTGTCGGCCACCACCACATTGGCCTCCCGCGCTAACAGCAAGCTCAAAGGGTCCAGATTGGACGAACCCACCGTGGCCCAGGGCCGGTCGTTGTCCGGGTCCACCACGGCCACTTTGGCATGCAAAAAACTGGCGGTGTACTCGTGGATTTCGATGCCAGCGGCCAGCAAGGCTCCATAAACCGGTCGGGCCGCGTGGTACTGCATGAAGTATTCGTAGCGCCCCTGCAACAGCAAACGCACCCGCACACCCCGCTGCGCCGCGTGGATCAGGGCTTTGCGCAAGCGGCGTCCGGGCAAAAAATAGGCGTTGGCTATGACGATTTCGTGCCGTGCAGCGCCAATCGCTTTCAAATAAGCGCGTTCAATCTGGCTGCGGTTCAGCACGTTGTCACGCAGCAGCAGCCCCGCCTTGGCCACCAAACGGCCATCCAGCGCGTGTGCGTCTTCGTGCGTCCAGGGCAAATGCAGGCCCGCCGCCCGAAATGAGCTGAACGCCTCCGGAAACTGCTGTTGCCGGACATGGCGCACGCCCTGGATGCGCCACCAGAGCTGCGCCATGGTTTCCTGCATTTGCTGCACCAAAGCGCCTCGGGCACACACGGCAAAGTCCAGCCTCGGCTGGGCCAGTGTGCCGTGGTGGGGGTCGTACCAGTCGTCCAGGATGTTGATGCCACCGCAAAACGCCAGCTGACCATCGATCACGCACAGCTTGCGGTGCAAGCGCCGCCAACGGCTGGGGATCAGCAGGCCCAAAGTGCCCAAAGGGGAGTACACGCGCCAGTCCACCCCCGCACGGGTAAAACGGTCACGCCACTCAGGCGGCAGGCCGGGGGTGCCAACCCCATCGACCACCACCCAGACACGCAAGCCACGCAAGGCGGCCCGCTCCAGGGCCTCGGCCACCATGGCCGCAGCGCCATGAAAATCAAAAATATAGGTTTCGATGTGGACCTGCGACCGGGCCTGCTCCAGCGCAGAGACCAGCGCCTCGAAATAGGCTTGCCCGCCTTCGATCAAGCGGATCTGATGACCGTCTCGCAAGGGCGGGCTGTGGCGCATGCTCAGTCCGTCCAGGCGAACTCGGCGATCAAAGGCAGGTGGTCCGACATGCGTTGCCAGATGCGCCCTGCCGGGACCATGGCGTGCACAGGCTTCAGGCCCCGCGCATACACATGGTCAAGCTGGTTCAAGGGCAAGCGCGATGGGTAGGTGGGCGTGGGCTGCTCGCGCCATTCGCGAAAGCCTGCCCCGGCCATGCGCCGCCCAAGGCCCGTGCCCCAATCATTGAAGTCGCCCGCCACCAAAACCGGCGCGTGGGCCGGAATGGTCTGGTCAATGAACGCCAGCAACTGCACCACCTGACGCACCCGGCTGGCAGGCACCAGGCCCAAATGCACCACGATCACATGCACCACACGGTCGACCACCTGAACGGTGGTGTGCAGCAGGCCCCGCTGCTCAAAACGGTGGTCCGATATGTCTTGGTGATGGTGCGACAACACGGGCCAGCGCGAGAGCAATGCATTGCCATGCTCGCCGTGGCGAGTGATGGCGTTGGTGCGGTACACCGACGCGTAACCTTCAGGGGCCAAATAATCGGCTTGCGGCTGGCTGGGCCAGTGAGAAAAGTAACGCTCTTCGCGGCGGTGCATGCGGCGCACCTCTTGCAGGCACACGATGTCGGCATCGAGCTGCTCCACGGCGTGACCCAAGTTGTGAATTTCCAGCCGCCGCGCAGGCCCCAAACCCTGCACACCCTTGTGGATGTTGTAGGTGGCCACGCGCAAGATGGGGTGTTCGTGTCGCTGGGGCATCAACGGCCAATCTGGTTTTCAAAACGGGGCAGCATCAAGATGGCCTCGGCGTTGGACGGGGAGAAACAATGGTCCGCTGCCGCCTGCCAATGCAGCCATTGCCAGTCGGTGTGCTCGGCCGGGCTCAGAGTCACAGGCGTTTGCTCGGGCACGCTCAGCCCGAACACGCGTTCGGTGTTGCGACTCACCTCGGGGGCATAACGCCAGCGCCAAGCGGGGTAAATGTCGTACACGTTTTCCAGCTGCCAGTCTTGCAAGCGGCATTGGGGGTGGCGCGCATCGATGCCGGTTTCTTCAAACACCTCACGCGCGGCCGTATCGGCCCAGTCTTCGTCCTCAAAGTCCTTGCTGCCCGTGACCGACTGCCAAGTGCCTGCGTCGGCCCGGCGAATCAGCAACACCTGACCGCTGGGGGTGTAGATCACCACCAGAACGGATTGGGGAATTTTGTAAAGCGTTGAGGTCACGCAGGCATTCTAGGCAGCCCCGGTCTTGCTAGGATTGAGCCATGTCGTCTTCACCCGCCCATTTCGCGCCTTTTTTGCTGCAAGCCCACCACTTGAGTGGGGGACCTGCGGGTCACAAGGCCGTCCAAAGTCTGAATTTTTCTTGGTCTGCGGGCTTGCACTGGGTGTGCGGCGACGAAGGCAGCGGCAAAACCAGCCTGTTGCGTCTGTTGGCGGGCGATTTGCAGCCGCTTGGTGGAACCGTCCAAACGCCGCCAGGCGGCGTGTTTTGGGCCGACCTGAAAGGCGCCGAGCACGACCAGACCACCGTGCAAGCCTGCTGGGACCCACTGCAAACCCGGTGCCCCCATTGGGATAACGCATTGCTGCAAGACCTGTCCGAAGCACTGGACATGGAAAGGCACCGACACAAACCGCTGTACATGCTGTCCACCGGCAGCCGCCGCAAAGTGATGCTGATTGCGGCCCTGGCATCGGGCGCCACCGTCACCTTGCTTGACCAGCCTTTTGTCTCGCTTGACCAGAACTCGATCCAAATGATCAAGGCTTTTCTGCGTGAAGCGGCCGAAGCCCCCGGACGCGCTTGGATCGTGGCGGACTACGAAGCGCCGGATGATTTGCCACGGGCTTCGGTGCTGCAAATGGCATAAAAATACCCGCCGGCTGATCTATGCCCCATAATGCGTGCGTGTACGTCATAAAAAACGGCACAAGTCAGGTGATCGGTCAGTTTCGCGCGCTACGGCGGCAGTTTTCAGTTTGTTGTGCTTTCGGGACCCCATCGCTTTGTTTTTTTGTATTTCTGAGGAGTCCCCCATGGGCAATAAACTTTACGTCGGCAACCTGCCGTACACCGTTCGCGACGAAGACCTGCAACAGGCTTTCGGCGAATTCGGCGCCATCACCAGCGCCAAAGTCATGATGGAACGCGACACCGGTCGTTCTAAAGGTTTCGGCTTTGTCGAAATGGGCAGCGATGCCGAAGCGCAAGCTGCTATCGCTGGCATGAATGGCCAGTCGTTGGGTGGCCGTAGCATCACCGTGAACGAAGCCCGTCCGATGGAGGCACGCCCTCCACGTACCGGTGGTTTCGGTGGTGGTGGCGGTTACGGCGGTGGCCGTTCCGGTGGCGGCGGCTACGGCGGCGGTGACCGTTCCGGTGGTGGCGGCTACGGTGGCGGCGATCGCTCCGGCGGTGGCGGCTACGGCGGCGGTCGCGGCGGCTACTAAGCCCTGCACCCTTTCAACGGCTTGAATGCCGTTGTCAAATTCCTGGCTCAGCCTCACGGCTGAGCGCAGACATCAAAGGCTTCAAGACTTCGGTTTTGAAGCTTTTTTTGTGGGCGTTCCACAACGGTCACACCCGCAAGGCGTTTGCGCCGACTTCCGGTTTGTGACGACGAAGGCCGCCACATCTGATCCACAAACGACAACGCCACCCGAGGGTGGCGTTGTCGTTTTGCAGGTTCAGCGCTGGTTAAGCAGCCTTGGCAGCATCCAGATTGCGCAAGCGGATGTGCAGTTCGCGCAATTGCTTCTCGTCCACCGGGCTTGGGGCTTGGGTGAGCAAGCACTGAGCGCGTTGGGTTTTGGGGAAGGCGATCACGTCGCGGATCGACTCGGCGCCGGTCATCAGCGTGACGATGCGGTCCAGACCGAAGGCCAGGCCGCCGTGCGGAGGCGCGCCGTATTGCAGGGCGTCGAGCAGGAAGCCGAACTTGAGTTGGGCTTCTTCGGGTGTGATCTTCAAAGCGTCAAATACTTTTTGCTGCACGTCGGCGCGGTGGATACGGACTGAGCCGCCGCCCATTTCCCAACCGTTCAAGACCATGTCGTATCCTTTGGAGATGCACTTCTCAGGGGCGGTGACCATCCAGTCTTCGTGACCGTCTTTGGGCGCGGTGAAGGGGTGGTGCACAGCGGTGTAGCGCTGGTTTTCGTCGTCGTATTCGAACATCGGGAAGTCCACCACCCACATCGGGGCCCAACGGTCTTCAAACAGGCCGTTTTTCTTGCCGAATTCGCTGTGACCGATCTTGATGCGCAAAGCACCGATGGCGTCGTTGACGATTTTTTCTTTGTCGGCACCGAAGAAGATCAGGTCGCCGTTTTGAGCACCCGAGCGCTCCAGCACTGCTGTCAAAGCCGCGTCGTGGATGTTCTTGACGATGGGCGACTGCAAACCATCGCGACCTTTGGACAGGTCGTTGACGCGGATGTAGGCCAAGCCCTTGGCGCCGTAGATTTTGACGAACTCGGTATAAGCGTCGATCTCGCCACGGCTGATGCCGCCGCCTTCGACCGAGCCGTTGGGCACGCGCAGAGCGACCACGCGGCCGCCTTTCATGTTGGCGGCACCCGAGAACACCTTGAAGTCCACATCGCCCATGACGTCGGTCACTTCGGTGAACTGCAGCTTCACGCGCAGATCGGGCTTGTCGGAGCCGTAGATGTGCATGGCGTCCTGGTAGGTCATGACCGGGAACTCGCCGAGGTCGACACCGATGGTTTTCTGGAACACGCGCTTGATCATGCTTTGGAACATGTCGCGGATTTCTTCTTCGGTCAGGAACGATGTTTCGATATCGATCTGGGTGAATTCAGGCTGGCGGTCAGCGCGCAGGTCTTCGTCACGGAAGCACTTGGTGATTTGGTAGTAGCGGTCATAGCCTGCCACCATGAGCAGCTGCTTGAACAGCTGGGGCGACTGGGGCAGCGCAAAGAACTGACCGTCGTGCACGCGGCTGGGCACCAGGTAGTCGCGCGCACCTTCGGGTGTGCTCTTGGTCAGCATGGGCGTTTCGATGTCGATGAAACCGTTCTCATCCAAGTACTTGCGCACTTCCATCGACACTTTGTAGCGCAGCATCAGGTTGTTTTGCATGTACGGACGGCGCAGGTCCAGCACGCGGTGCGTGAGGCGGGTCGTCTCGGACAGGTTTTCTTCGTCGATCTGGAAAGGGGGCGTCACCGAGGCATTGAGCACGATCAGCTCGTGGCACAGCACTTCGATCTTGCCGCTTTTCATGTTGTCGTTGGTGGTGCCGTCGGGGCGGGCACGCACCACGCCTTTGATCTGCACGCAAAACTCGTTGCGCACGTCTTCGGCCACTTTGAACATCTCGGGGCGGTCAGGATCACACACCACCTGCACATAGCCTTCGCGGTCACGCAGGTCGATAAAGATCACGCCGCCGTGGTCACGGCGACGGTTGACCCAACCGCACAAGCTCACGGTTTGGCCAGACAGGGCTTCGGTCACCAGACCGCAATAGTGGGAACGCATGGACATGTTGTTGGACTTTCTTAATTCTGAAATCGTTTGGCGTGCAAGCTAAAGGGCAATGAACCGATCAACTCACAAAGACGGCTGGGTGGCGGCCGGGACGACAGGCAAGGCATCGGGTCCGACTGGAACCACGACCCCCATGGAGATGATGTATTTGAGTGCATCGTCAACGCTCATCTCGAGTTCGATCACATCGGCTTTAGGCATCATCAAAAAGAAGCCCGAAGTCGGGTTGGGTGTGGTGGGCACATAGACACTGACCATGGGCTGGCCGAGGTGTTTGGCCACCTCACCGCCGGGCGTGCCGGTCAAAAAGGCAATGGTCCATGAACCTTGACGCGGGTACTGCACCAGCAAGGCCTTGGAAAAAGCATTGCCGCTGCCCGAAAACAGGGTGTCGGCCACCTGCTTGACGCTGGTGTAGATGCTGCGCACCACCGGGATGCGGTTCATCAGGCTGTCCCACTGGCGCAGCCACCATTGACCAAACATGTTGGCCACAAACACGCCGGTGGCAAAAATCACCAAGGCCACCAACATCACGCCGAGGCCAGGCACTCCGCGCAGGAGTTCGGCCACCTTGTGCATGCCGGGAATCAGGGTGTCGGCAGCCAGCAGCACGGCCAGAAAAATGCCGTCCAGCAAGCCCACCAACCAATTCAGCACCCAAACCGTGATGCCCATGGGCAGCCACACCAGGAGACCGGTGATGAAATACTGTTTGAAGCTGCGTTGTTTCATGAGGGAACGATCAAGGTGGACAGGTCAATGGCAGGCGCAAGACGGCGCACAGCCACCAGCGGCGGCGGGTGCGCTGGACTCGGCAGCACCTGCACTGGCGCTTGGGGCGTCAGATGTGGCTGGTGCTGCGGCATCAGAGGCCGCTGCCGTGGATGCGGGGGCGCTGGCGGCACCACCGCCCTTGAAATCGGTCGCATACCAGCCTGTGCCCTTGAGCTGAAAACCAGGGGCTGTCAGTTGTTTGCTGAACTTGGGCGCACCGCAGGCGGGGCATTCGGTCAGCGGGGCATCGGACATTTTTTGCAGCACATCCTTAGCATGGCCGCAGGCGTCGCACTTGTAGGCGTAAATGGGCATGAAGAGGGCTCTTTTCAGGTTGGAAACACAAAACCCTCAATTATAGGCGGGGGCCACCGCTTCAAGCCCCCTGCCTTGACGGCCGCTCAGGCCAGGCCAACCACTTTGTGGTGCGAACCGTGCTGGTTGTGAACGGCCTGACGCCCCACAGAGCCGAGCACCATGCCGGTCAAACTGGCCAACACCCCTGCCAATTGGGCGGGGAACTGCTCCCCGGCAGGCGTCAGCATGAACACCAGCCAGGTGATCAAGCCCAAAACAATCGACAACAAGGCCCCCTGGGTGGTGGCTTTTTTCCAATAAAGCCCGAAGGCCAGAGGCACAAATGCGCCCACCAAGGTGACCTGGTAAGCCCCGGAGACCATTTCGTAAATCGAAGTGCCCTGCATGGCAATGGCATAAGCCAACACCAGGACACTGAACACCAACACGGTCACCCGCATGGCCTTGAGCTCTTGCTTGTCGCTTTGGTGCGGGAAAAACTGACGCCAAATGTTTTCTGTGAACGTGACACTGGGGGCCAGCAAAGTGGCCGATGCGCAGGATTTGATGGCCGACAGCAAGGCGCCGAAAAACAGCACCTGCATGATGAAAGGCATCTGGGTCATGACCAGGACGGGCAAGACTTTCTGGGGGTCGTCCTTGATCAGCGTCGCCGCTTGCTCGGGCATGATGATCATGGCACTGACCACCAGAAACATGGGCACAAAGGCAAACAGGATGTAGAAGACGCCGCCAATCACCGGGCCTCGGGTGGCTGCGTACTCGCTGTTGGCCGACATGACGCGTTGAAACACGTCTTGCTGAGGAATGGAGCCCAGCATGATGGTGATGGCCCCGGCAAAAAAGAAAAGAATGTCTTTGAAATTCGGCTCGGGCCAGAACTTGAACATGTCCTGGCTCACGGCCAGTGCCAGCACTTTGTCTGCACCACCAGCCTGGTTGCCGGCAAACACCGCCAGCACCGCCAAACCGACCACCAAAATGATCATCTGGATGAAATCGGTGATGGCCACCGACCACATGCCACCGAACAAGGTGTAGGCCAAGATGGAAAACACGCCAATCACCATGCCCAAGGGCATGCTGATGACCCCATCGGACAGCACATTGAACACCAGCCCCAAAGCCGTGACCTGAGCAGACACCCAGCCCAGGTAACTGACCATGATGATGACGGAGCAAATGACCTCGACACTGCGGCCATAGCGTTCACGGAAGTAATCGCTGATGGTCAGCAAGGTCATGCGGTAGAGCTTGGCCGCAAAAAAGAGCCCCACCAGGATCAAGCAACTGCCCGCACCAAAAGGGTCTTCGACCACACCATTCAAGCCGCTGTTGACGAATTTGGCCGGAATGCCCAGCACCGTCTCGGAGCCGAACCAGGTCGCGAACGTGGTGGTCACGATCATGGCCAAAGGCAAATGCCTTCCGGCGATGGCGAAGTCGGCGGTGTTTTTAACGCGCTTGGCAGCCACCAGGCCAATCGCGATGGTCACCAGCAGGTAGGCGATCACGAGAGTCAGCAACATGACAATGTCTCCTGTTTATTTTTTAAAAAAGCGGGGAATCAATACAGCTGCATGTGCGACCAGACCTGCAAAGCCAGCAGGCTCAGGACAAATCCGATGCCCACATAAAGCAAAATTTGCAGCAGGTTGTTGGTGCGTCTTTGCTCGGCCAGCAATTGCGCGATCTGACGATGCTCGCTGGGTTGCGGTTGCTTGAGGTACTCGTGCAACAGACGCGGCAGCTGAGGCAACAACTTGGCGTAATGAGGTGCTTGGTCCTTCAGTTGCTCCAGCAACTTTTTAGGGCCAATTTGGTCCAGCATCCATTTTTCAAGGAAGGGCTTGGCGGTGCTCCACAAGTCCAACTCGGGGTCGAGCTGGCGGCCCAG
>ERZ1034361.112-NODE-112-length-56550-cov-19.281604_pt1 | contig 56550 bp, 53 predicted proteins | sample MGYA00520617_ERZ1034361 | MGnify/ENA primary metagenome ERZ1034361 (study PRJEB33736, sample SAMEA104284507) | Azolla filiculoides | biome: Urban; feature: Water surface; material: Ditch water | place: Netherlands | collected 2015-10-28 | depth 0-0.1 m ... | reverse complement strand
GCTTTTACTTTTGGAAGAGAAGATTTGATTCCGAATATGTTTACCGAAATCTTGAAAAACTTTCAGCAAAACTTCCCGGAAACCAATTTGTCAAAACTAATTTATTATTTTGAAAGACATATTGAATTAGATGCCGATGAACATGGTCCAATGGCGATGCAAATGATTGCTGAACTTTGCGGAACGTCGGAACAAAAATGGAATGAAGTTCAAGAAATATCTGTTTTAGCTTTAGAAAAAAGAATCGGACTTTGGAATGCAATTGAAGAGCAAGTGGAACACAAACATGAATTAGTATAAAATGAAAAGCGAGAATTTCTTCTCGCTTTTTTATTGTTCTGGTGCTATTTCAATTTCCAAACCTTCTAAATCTTCTGTGATTGGGATTTGACAACCTAATCGTGAATTATCCTTTACATGATAAGCTTCCCAAAGCATTGCTTCTTCATCTGGGTTGCGTTCTAAAGAAACTACATCATTTAAAACATAACACTGACAAGAAGCACACATCGCCATTCCACCACAAACACCAACGGTTCCTTCTTCGGCTAATTCATAGGAACGAATTAACTCCATGATGTTCATGTTCATGTCGGTTGGAGCTAACACTTCGTGTCGTACTCCATTTCTGTCGGTTATAAAAATGGTTACGTCTTGTGACATTTTTAGTTTCAAGTTTAACGTTTCAAGTTACAGGTTCGCTTAACTTGAAACCTAAAACTTGAAACAAAATTTTATTTAATCAATCGATTTTACAACTGCTTTTTCTGCTTCTTTTCTTGTTCCATCAAAACCATCTACTCCAGAAACAGTGGTGTATTTTAATACGTAACGTTTTCCTGGATTGATTCTGTTGTATACACTTTGGCACATTAAAGTTGCTTCGTGGAATCCACATAAAATCAACTTTAATTTTCCTGGATATATATTTACGTCTCCAATGGCGTAAATTCCGTCGATATTGGTTTGATAATCTAAAGCGTTATTTACTTTTATAGCATTCTTTTCGATTTCTAATCCCCAGTTGGCAATTGGTCCTAACTTTGGTGTAAGTCCGAAAAGCGGAATAAAATAATCGCATTCTGCTTTCATTCTAGCTCCGTTAACTTCAATATCAACAGCGGTAATTCTTTCACTACCGTTAAATCCAACAACTTCTGCTGGAGTAACTAATTTAATTTTTCCAGCGTTCTTTAATTCTTGTACTTTTTCAACCGAATCTAAAGCACCACGAAATTCGTTTCTTCTGTGAACTAAAGTCACGGAATTTGCAACATTCGACAAGAAAATACTCCAATCTAAAGCAGAGTCACCTCCACCAGCGATTACAATGTTTTTTCCACGATATTTTTCTGGATCTTTTACGAAATAATCTACTCCACGATCTTCTTTTTCGTAGAATTCGATATCTTTTAAAATAGGTTTTCTTGGTTCGAAAGTTCCTAAACCACCTGCAATGGCAACTGCTTTTGCTTGGTGTTTTGTTCCCTCGTTAGTAGTTACTATAAAAGTTCCGTCTTCTAATTTTTCAATGGTTTCAGCGGTTTCTCCTAAGGTAAATCCAGGTTGAAACTGTTTGATTTGCTCCATTAAATTCGTTACCAAATCTCCCGCTAAAACTGAAGGGTAACCAGGAATATCGAAGATTGGTTTTTTAGGATATAATTCTGCTAATTGCCCGCCAGGTTGTGGCAAAGCATCAATGATATGACATTTAAGTTGTAAAAGTCCGGCTTCGAAAACGGCAAAAAGTCCCGTAGGACCAGCACCGATTATAAGAATATCTGTTTGAATCATTTTTTTAATTTTGAAAGTAGCAAAGTAACAAACTAGTACAATGTAGAAATATGATTTATGTCATACTATTGCTTTACTAAGCAATATTTTCTACGGTTTCGATTTGAGGTACGTATTTTTTTATTGTGGTTTCTACACCAGCTTTCATAGTGCTAATACTTAAACTACAATTGGTACATGCACCTTCTAAACGAACTTTAACATGTTTGTCTTCAACAATTTCTACTAATGAGATGTTGCCACCATCCGAATTCAAAAACGGGCGAATTTCATCTAATGCTTTTTCAACATTCTCCTTTATTTCTAGTGTAGTCATATTATTTTCCTTTAACAGCAGAACAACCTGCCATTGTTGTTATTTTGATAGCTTCTGTTGGTGGTAAAGTTTCATTACGACTTACCGTTTCTTGCACTACATTTCTTGTGATATTTTCGAAAACACTTTCTAGAACTGAAGCTGTTTGCAATGCTGCTGGACGACCATAATCTCCTGCTTCACGGATACTTTGTACTAGTGGCACTTCACCTAAAAGTGGTACTTGTAAATCTTCTGCTAAGTTTTTAGCTCCTTCTTTACCAAAGATATAATATTTATTTTCCGGAAGTTCTTCTGGAGTGAAATACGCCATATTTTCAATAATTCCTAAAACTGGAACACTTACTGCTTCAGACATAAACATTGAAACTCCTTTTTTAGCATCGGCTAAGGCAACTGCTTGTGGCGTACTTACTACAACAGCTCCTGTAATTGGCAACGATTGCATAATTGACAAGTGAATATCACCAGTTCCTGGTGGTAAATCGATTAGCATGAAATCTAATTCGCCCCAGTTGGCATCAAAAATCATTTGGTTTAAAGCTTTAGCAGCCATTGGACCTCTCCAAATAACCGCTTGGTCTGGTTTTGTGAAAAATCCTATAGACAGAATTTCTACGCCATAGCTTTGTACTGGTTGCATTTTTGATTTTCCATCTACTTCAACTGAAATAGGCTTAGCATTTTCAACATCAAACATTATTGGCATTGATGGTCCGTAGATATCAGCATCTAAAACTCCAACTTTGAATCCCATTTTAGCTAATGAAACCGCTAAGTTTGCCGTAATTGTAGATTTTCCTACACCACCTTTTCCTGAAGCAACTGCGATAATATTTGAAATTCCAGGAATTTGTTTACCTCTGATTAAATTTGGATTTTCAGGTTTTTCTGGCGCTTCTACTTTGATATTTACTTTTACTTTCGCTTTTTCGTATACTTTTTCGTGGATTACTTTGATGATATCTACTTCAGCACGTTTTTTAATGTGTAATGCAGGAGTTGACAAAAGCACATCAACAACAACTTCATCTCCAAAAGTGATTACATTTTGAATGGCACCACTTTCTACCATATTTTTACCTTCACCTGCTACAGAAATAGTTTCTAAAGCTGTAAGTATCTCTTTTCTATCTAGTTTCATTTTTATTCAGACTGATTTTAGATTGCAAAGATAGGAAGAAGTTTAGATGTTTAAAAGTTTAGATGTTTAAAGTTTTCTTATAATTGAATTGTTAGAATTTATTGTTTATTGAAAATTAATTGTAATCTCAAAAAAATCAAATATTTTTCCGAAAACTAAAAATTTGGTTCCCAAAAATGTTTGTCAAAATCGATAATTTGATTATCAATCACTTTTATTCCCTCGTTTTCTAAAAGTTGTTGCATTAAATTAGTCCCATCAAAGTGATGTTTACCAGAAAGTAGTCCTTTTCTATTAACAACTCGATGCGCTGGAACATCGTCTAAATTATGAGAAGCATTCATTGCCCAACCTACCATTCTAGCAGAACGAGCCGTTCCTAATGCTTTTGCGATAGCACCATAGGAAGTAACTTTCCCTTCAGGAATTTGGCGAACAATTGCATAAACACGTTCGAAAAAATTTTCATTATTTGAGTTTAATTTTTCCAAACTTTAGAAATACATTTTATAGAGCGAAGAAATAGCTACAACACCTGTTAAAGCAGCAATTAAAAAATTAATATTTTTTACAATAAAAGTTAATCGGTGTTCAATTAACTTAAAAAACTTTGCATATAAGTAAAATACAAAATAAGTCCCAATAGCAGCTGATAACGAAAACAAAACTATAGAAATCATATCATACTGAAACAAATCTTTTGAAGACATCATTAAACTTGTTATAGCATACCAAGGAATGGCAAACATATTAAACGACGATAATGCCATACCATAAAAAAAACGATTTCTTTTTGCTTCTATTTTTACTTCAATATCTTTTTTCTTTTTAGCATTGAAACCCATTACGGTGAAAACTACTGTCAATGCGATAAAAATAAATGTTCCTATTTTTTTTAATCCTTCGCTAAAAACAGGGTTTGCATCTAAAAACTTTGCAAAATAGGTTCCAAAAAAACATTGAAAAAATACTACAACAACTGCTCCAAAAGCAAAATTTAGAGCTTGGGTTTGGTTTTCTTTAATGCTTATTTTGGCAATTGTCATATTCAACATGCCAGGAATTATGATTCCTACAATAGCAATAATTAACCCTAAGAAAATAGCTAATACAAAAGTCATAGAAAGATTTTTATCAAAAGTAAAAAAGATTAACTAGTCTAAAGCAACTTATATTATTTAATTCTAAATTGTATATATGTAATTGGTTTGTTTACCTCTAAATATTGGCTCTCGTAAAATGTTTGAATCCCCGTTACTTCTGCAGGAGCTCCCTCGTTTTTATATATATTGTGATTTGCATAAATTACTTCGTGACCTTCACCATGAAGTAATCCTAATGTATAACCATGCATAAACTCTGAATCGGTTTTTAAATGCATTAACCCATTGGTTTTTAAAATCTTTTTATATCGATTTAAAAAATCTGAATTTGTCATCCTATGCTTGGTTCTTTTGTATTTAATTTGAGGATCTGGAAAAGTTATCCAGATTTCTGAAACTTCGTTTTCAGCAAAACAATGTTCAATTAATTCAATCTGTGTGCGTAAAAAAGCTACGTTTTTCATGCCTGATTCAACTGCTGTTTTTGCACCACGCCAAAACCTTGCTCCTTTAATGTCAATTCCAACAAAGTTTTTATTGGGACTTTTTTCAGCTAAGCCAACAGAATATTCTCCTTTTCCACAACCCAATTCTAACACAATAGGATGATCATTCTTAAAAAAATCGCTATTCCATTTTCCTTTTAATGGAAAACTATCTGACACAACTTCTTCTCTTGTTGGTTGAAAAACATTTACAAACGTTTCGTTTTCTTTGAATCTCTTTAATTTATTTTTACTTCCCACGATTTTATTTAATTTTTTGGTAAAATTAAGGAAATATAAAAGAACTCAAATTTTTTTTACTTTACATCTTGAAAAAGTATAACTTTTCATGACGATTTTGTTCAATATTCAAATCAATAATTACGTAATGCTTTTATTTTATACCTTTGAATCGAAATTTTATTTCTCATCGCCCCCTAAGATCAAGACATAAATGAATGCCCCAAAGAAAATACTAATCACTCCATTAAACTGGGGATTAGGACATGCTACAAGATGTATACCCATTATCAAAGCATTGGAACAAAATAATTTTGAACCTATAATTGCTTCTGATGGTGTAGCTTTAGCATTATTAAAAAAAGAATTTCCACATTTAACTTGTTTAGAACTTCCTGCATATAATATTGAGTATGCAACTAATGGCAGAAACTTCAAATGGAAACTTTTAACTCAAATGCCTAAAATGTTTAGCGCAATTCGTAAAGAAAAAAAAGCTATTCAAAATATCATTGAAAAATATAAAATTGACGGGTTAATATCTGACAATAGACTTGGTTCGTTTTCTAAAACAATTCCTTCTGTTTTTATTACGCACCAACTTAATGTGCTTTCTGGAAAAACGTCTTGGCTAACTACAAAAGTACATTTAAATTATATTAAAAAATATACTGCTTGCTGGGTTCCAGATGTAGATAAATTTCCGAATCTATCTGGAAAATTAGGACATTTAGACAAGCCTTTAGATAACATCACATACATAGGACCATTAAGTAGAATAATAAAAAAAGACTTACCAAAAAAATATGATTTAATGGTAATTCTTTCTGGACCCGAACCTCAACGAACCCTTTTAGAAGAAAAACTAATTGTTGAATTACAAGAATATCCAAAAGAAATTCTATTTGTAAAAGGAACTATTCAAGACCAACAAAAAAACTGGAAAGAAAATCAAATTACCTATTATAATTTTATGAATTCAGAACAATTAGAAACTGCTTTTAATGAAAGTGAAATTGTTCTGTGTCGTTCGGGCTATACAACAGTTATGGATTTAGCTAAATTAGGAAAAAAAGCTTTTTTTATTCCAACACCTGGTCAATATGAACAAGAATATTTGGCAAAGAAATACAAAATGGAAGGTATTGCACCAAGTTGTAAACAAGATAAATTTAGAATAGAAAAACTATCAAAAATTGATGTCTATAAAGGGTTACAAAATTTTTCAAATGAAGAAATAGATTGGGAAAATTTATTTAGCCTTTTCCAAAGTAAACGAGAATTCTGACCCTTTCCCGAATTTGCTTTCAACATTGATTTTTTCATTGTGACGTTCAATGATATGTTTCACAATTGCTAGACCTAAGCCCGAACCACCTTCACTTCTTGCACCACTTTTGTCAACTCTATAAAAACGCTCAAAGAGTCTTGGGATATGTTGCTTTTCAACACCTTCTCCATTATCGCTAACTTTGACAATAACTTTATTGTTTACAAAATCTTCTATGCTTACTTCAGTTGTACCGTTTTCTTTTCCATATTTGATAGAATTTTCAACCAAATTTGTAATAACTTGCTGTATTTTTTCTAAATCAGCTACTACTTTTATGGGTCTAACATATTTCATATCAAAAGTTAGGAGAATATTTTTCTTGGAAGCTCTCATTTCGAGTAAATCCAATACGTTTTGAATCACATCAACAATATTAAACTCAGAAATTTCTAAACCAAGTGTATCCATTTCTAACTTCGTAATCATATCTAAATCATTCACGATATATATTAAACGCTCTACACCTTTTTCGGCTCTTTGTAAATATTTTTTTCGAATGTGTTTATCGTCCATCGCACCATCTAAAAGTGTTAACAAATATCCTTGAACGGTAAAAAGAGGCGTTTTTAATTCATGAGAAACGTTTCCTAAAAATTCTCTTCTGTATTCTTCACGTATCTTTAGTGATTCAATTTCTAGTTTTTTATCACGAGCAAATTTTTGAACTTCACTTGTAAGTGTTGCCATATCTGTAGTGATTGGCTGGTTTCTGAAATTGGCATTTTCTAGTAAAGAAACGTCATCATATATTTTCTTAACTCTTTTATAAATAAAATATTCTACTCTATATTGTAATACAAAAAATGAAAATATAGAAAGTGCTATAACAAATAACAACAAATAATAAAAAGGAAGTTTAGCAAAATAATAATTGGCTATTGCTAAAAATCCAAAAGAAAACAAAGCAATATAAAAAGATGATTTTATTGCGAATTTATATGATTTTTTAAATTTTATAGCCATTAAAATTCAATTTTGTAACCAACTCCTTTAATGGTTTTAAAGAAATCATCACCTATTTTTTCTCTTAATTTTCGAATATGCACATCAATTGTTCTGCCGCCAACTACAACTTCATTTCCCCAGACTTTGTCTAAGATTTCTTCTCTTGTAAATACTTTTCCAGGTTTTGTTGCTAAAAGATAAAACAACTCAAACTCTTTTCGCGGTAAAATAATTTCCTTTCCGCTACTAATAATTTTATATTCTTCACGGTTGATCTCTATATTACCAACGGTTAATGTGCTGGTTGCCTGATTATCTTCTTTTAACCTTCTTAATAATGCCTTAACCTTACTTACAAGTACTTTTGGTTTAATTGGCTTAGCAATATAATCATCTGCGCCAGCATCAAAGCCAGCTACTTGAGAATAATCTTCTGAACGGGCTGTTAAAAATGTGATAATTGTATCCTGAAGTTCTGGAATTTTTCTAATGTTTTCACAAGCTTCAATACCGTCCATTTCAGGCATCATTACATCTAAAATAATTAGGTGCGGCAATTCTTTTTTAGCTTTAGCAATGGCTTCTTTACCATTATTAGCAGTAGAAATTTGATATCCTTCTTGAGATAAATTATAACCTACAATTTCTAGAATATCCTTCTCATCATCAACCAACAAGATTTTAATATCTTTTTTTTTCATAACACTATTATGTTGCATTTCTGATTGTAAAGATAAAGATAAAACAAAACGATTTAATGGCTTAACAATTATTTAATCTGTTAACCTTTTAATAACAGACTAGAAACTTATTGATAATGACCAAGTAACAATTGAGTAACGCTGTCACACTTTCTTTGCACCAAATTAATAATCAGATAACATGAAAATTAAATTTCTATTTTTAACATTACTTTTTACTGCATTATCATTTGCACAAAATGCAACCATTAGCGGTGAAATATTAGACAAGGAAATGAATAATGAACCACTTCCTTTTGCTACTATAGTAATTAAAGAAACCAAACAAAATACTGCCACAGACGAAAATGGGAAATATTCATTTTCAATACAACCCGGTAGTTATACATTAGTAATTAATTATTTAGGTTACGAAAATAAAGAAATTCCTTTTACAGTAGTTGCTGGAGAAACAAAAGTAATCAATCATACACTAGCTTCAACAGGCGGAGAAGAATTAAAAGATGTTGTAATTGAAGCACAAGTAAGCCGCGAAAAAGAGACTGCTTTATTACTTGAACAACAAAAAGCAGTTGAAATTAAACAAAGTATTGGTGCACAAGAATTGTCTAGAAAAGGAATTAGTGATGTTGAAGAAGGTTTAACAAAAATTACTGGTATTTCTAAAGTAGAATCAAAAGGATTATTTATTAGAGGTTTAGAAGATCGATATAATAATTTATTAATAAACAATCTAGCAGTTCCTTCAAATAGCCCTTTCAAAAAAATAATTCCTTTAGATCAATTCCCAACTGATGTTGTAGGTTATATAGATGTTTTTAAAACATTTAATCCTAATATCTATGGTGATTTTGCAGGAGCAACAATTGATGTAAAAACTAGTCAACCTACTAAAGAACAAACTAAAATTAGTTATGGTGTTGGTTATACCACTAATAATAACATGAGTGATTTTTTACTTTCTGAGGATGCAGATAACACAAAAAGTTTTTTTGGTTTTGGAGGACAAGAAAGAAAATTACCTAGTGGTTATGGTGAAATTCCAGCTGGAAGAATTAACAACGATTACAAATCAAGCTGGAATGTAAACAAAATAAAATCTCCTTTAAATACTAGTATTGGAATAAGTCATTCAGGCAAATTTGATATTGGCAAAAACAACAATAAATTATTTTATGTTTTTGCAACAAATTTCGACAACAAATACCAAGTTAGAGAAGGTGTAGACAGAACATTTTCACAAGGTCAAGGAATATATGACAATAATTTGACAAAAAAACAATTCAAATTTCAAACACAAGCTTCGGCTTTGTTAGGATTGCAGTATAAAGCCGATAGAATAAAATTATTTTACAATAGTTTATATTTAAAATCTACAGAAAACTTAATTCAAGATCAAATAGGCTACACTAGAACGGCAGTACAAAATCCAAACGAGTTTATTCGTTTAAATCAATATGAACAGTCTGATTATTTTGCGAATCAATTTTTCGGAAACTATAAACTAACAAATGATGACAAACATTCTTTGAGCGGTGGTTTATCATACACAAGAACAAAATATAGTCAACCAGACAGAAAATTTATTACAGGTACAAAAATTAGTGATACTGAAATCAACACTCAGTATGGAAGTAATAACTTATTACGTCAGTTTTTCAATATTGACAACAACTTCCACATGTCGGGTAATTTAGAATACAACTTAAAATTTGGCAAAAACGAAGACAATTTAAACAAATTATCTTTTGGATATAGTGGTTTTGCAGAATATATGGTTTCAAAATTTAGATTCACCTTTGGAAATCCAAACTCAGGATCTGCTCCATACGATGCTCCAGTAAACGACATTGACGAGTATATTCAAAATGATATCGCTAATAACTTTCTTTCATTTACCGAACAATCAACAGCAGAATGGAAAACAAAAGTGTTTCAAAGAGCTGATGGTGCTTACACCAATTTACTTTTAAATGTAAATGAAAAATTAGAGTTCAATGTTGGGCTTCGTGCAGAAAACACAATAAGAGAATATAAATACAAATCTATTGTTGATCCAATTACAAATCCATACAGAAAAAAAACCAGCGAGAACTTATATATTCTACCTTCTTTAAACATTAAATATGCAATAAATGAAGATCGTAATTTACGCTTAGCTGTTTCAAAAACATATACAAAACCAGTTCTTTTTGAAAGTTTAGATATTAACCTAATCAATGCTGACGGAACAACCGAGAGAGGAAATTCGGATATTGAGAATAGTGAAAATTATAATGCAGATTTAAAGTTTGAAGTATTCCCAACTAATAAAGAAATGTTTGCAGCAACTTTATTTGCAAAATATATTGACAAACCAATTGAAAGAACAGTGCAAGCAAGTGCAACTGGAAGCGGACAAACAATTACTTACTATAACAATAAAAATGCAACATTATTTGGAGCAGAATTTGAGTTTTTACTACAATTAAGTAGAATCAACGAAAATTTAGAAGGATTGTCTTTTGGGTTAAATACTTCATTAATGCTTACAGAAGCAACTGTTAACAAAAATAGACCTGGATATTTTGACACGTTTGAAAAAAGAGATTTACAAGGTGCTTCTAATTGGTTATTAAATTCTGATTTAAAATACGAATTTAATTTAGGTGAAAATTGTAAAAACACCACTTCATTAGTCTACAATGTTTATGGTGAACGTATTTATGCTGTTGGAATTGCAGGAAACGACCATATATACGAAAAACCATTTCATAAATTAGACTTTGTTTGGGGAAGTAATATAAATAAATCTTGGGATATAAAATTCTCAGTAGATAATATTTTAAATCCTTTGTACAAAAGAGAATTAGGAGAAGATAGTAAAATTTCAATTGACGAATCATCATTATTGTTACAGAGCTATAAAAAAGGAGTTGGTTTTTCAACAAGTGTTTCTTACACATTCTAAATATTTAAAGAGCAGCTAATTACTGCTCTTTTTTGTTTACATAAAAGCAACATTGGTTTTACGATTATATGATTTTTCAATAACCTTTTTATAATAGTAAAAAAACATTCAAAAAATACACGCGATATAAATTTGCTACAACAATTAAAAAACACAATTAACATGAAAAATTTATTTTTAAGTCTAACTATCTTAGCTACATTATTCACTGGATGTTCAACAGACGATGACGAAGGAACAATTCAACCAGTTGAAGGAGAACTTACAGGTTCTATAACTACAAATAGAACAATTGCATATGGAAATTATACACTAAATGGCATTGTTACTATTGAATCAGGAGTGACTGTTACTTTTGATGCAGGTTCAACAATTACTGCAAGTGCAACAAACGGTGTTGATGCAATTGTAGTAAAAAATGGTGGAAAACTAATTATGAATGGAACAGCATCTCAACCAATTGTATTAACTGAATCTTCTGCAACTCCAGGTTCTTGGGGAGGAATTATCATGTATGGTGATGCTCCTATAAATGGTGCAGGCGGAGTTACTACAAAAACTTCTGAAGACGGATTAAACTTACCGTATGGTGGAACAAACCCAACTCATAATGGTGGAACATTACGTTATGTAAGAGTAGAATATGCAGGTAAAAAAATTACTGATGGAACAAGCGAAATGAATGGTTTTTCATTCTATTCAGTAGGATCTGGTACAATTTTAGAAAACTTAGTTTCATACAAAGGAGCAGATGATGGATATGAATTTTATGGAGGAACTGTAAGCGCTTCAAATTTGATTTCTTATGGAAACTATGATGATTCTTTTGACTGGCAAGATGGCTGGAAAGGACAAAACAATTCTAACTGGTATGCGTATCAAACAACAACAGGAAACTTTGGAATGGAAATCGAAGCTTCAAACAATAATAATGCTTTTTGGCCAGTAATTGCAAATATTACTTTAAAAAGAGCTTCTGGTACAGTTACAGAAGGTGGTTCATCTGCTGCAGAATATGATGCTATTCAATTCAAAAAACAAGGCAATGGCGACTTCACAAACATTGTGATTTCGGGTTATACAACTGCAGGAGCAACAGCGGTAAGAATTCAAGATGCTGGAACAAATACAGATCAAGTTAACGCAAGTAAAATCAAATTAACTTCTGTTAAAATTAATGATGGAACCTCTGAATATGCTGGAGCTGGTACATTAACAGTTGCTTTTCCTTCAGGACAATTCACCACAAGTTCTTCAGCAACTGGAGCTAACTTAACAAATGGCGTTTGGTCAACAGTTGGAGGCGTAAGCTTAATTCAATAATCAGATATAAAATAGTTAAAAAACCCTCAAATTGAGGGTTTTTTTATTTGGCATTGTATTTGTACAGTATTTTTTAATATCTTTACACTATATTTTTAGTTGCGAATGAAAAAAAATTACACTTATATTATTTTACTGTTAGTTGTTTTATTTTCTTTTAGTGCTCAAGCACAAGAAGGCAAGACAAGCGTTACAACTAAAACTCAAGAACCTACAATTGAGGGGCTTACTATTTATCCTAACCCTGTAAACTCTGGAAAAATTTTTATCACTACAAAATCTTCTCTAGACAAGAAAGTAGAAATTTTTAATGTGCTTGGTAAAAAAGTACTAGAAACAGTGATTACTTCAAAAGAAGTAAATGTGAGTAATTTAACTGCAGGTGTTTATATCATCAAAATAAAAGAAGGTGATGCTTCTGCCACTAGAAAGCTAATTATCAATTAGTTCATTATACCATTATACCTAAAATTAATTTTAAGTTAACAGCTAAATATTAGCTAGAAACTTAAAAACTATTTATCTTTGTACTATAATTTAATTTTATAAAAATGAAAAAACTTTACACTTTATTATTAACATTAGTTGTAAGTTCTTTGTCTTTTGGACAAACTATTTACTCAGAAAATATGGGAACTGGAACAGGGACTCTTGCTATTACAGCAACCACTTTCCAAAACACTAGCCCAATTGCTTATTCTGGAACCGCAGACACAAGAGCTTCATTAGCTTCTTCAGGCTATACTGGAGCTTCAGGAGAAAGAAATGTATTCATAACTAATACAGCTGGAAAATATTTCCAAGTTGACAATATAAATACTTCTGCATACTTAAGTGCTGATATACAAATGTCATTTGGTTATAATACTACTAGTACTTCTATCACTCAATTAGTAATAGAACAAAGTACAAATGCTGGAACAACATGGACTCCTATTACTTTTACTCCTAGTGCAACAGGCTGGACTTTAGTAACGGTTTCTGGAGGACAAATCCCTTCATCAACTACACTTTCATTAAGATTTTCACAACCAGCAACACCATCTGGTCAATTTAGAATTGATGATTTAAAATTAACTAATGTTTCATCTAGTTGCACATTAGCTTTAGGAACTCCGGTAGTTGCGTGCTCAGCATCAACATTGGCATTGGATTCTTATACTGTAACCATTCCATATACTGGAGCTGGAAACGCAACTTATACAATAACAACAGCAGGAACTGTTAGTGGAGACAATCCAACATCAGTAGCTGCTGGAAATATAATAGTAACTTTTACTGAAGGATCAGCATATACCGTTAATATTACTGGAGGAACATGTAATTTAGATGTTAACGGAAATTCTCCTGAATGTAAACCAGAAAACACTTTACCATATTACGACGGATTCAATTATACAGCTGGAAACTCTCTAGGTGCGGAACAAATGTGGACAAATGTAAACTCAGGAGACAACATTACTGCAACTACAGGAAGTCTTTCTTATACAGGATTAACGCCTGCTGGAAATTCTGCATCTTTTGCTGCTGACGGAATTGATTGTTTCTCACCAATTACTCCTACAAGCACAGGAACAATTTACTATTCTTTCTTAATGAATATTGGCTCTATGGCTGGTGTTACTGATGCAAATGGTGGTTATATTGCTGGGTTTGGTGAAACAAATACAAATTTAGGAGCTACATTATGGACAAAAAGAGTTGATGACACTAACTTTAATTTAGGTATTGAAGTAAGAACAGCAAATGCCGCTAATACTACATTTGACACTGCTTCATACCAAACTGGTCAAACATATTTTGTAGTAGTTGGTTATACATTTAATTCTGCAACAACTGCTGATGATGTAGTGAGCTTATGGGTTAATCCAGTTGTTGGAAGTCCAGAACCTACAGCTACTATAACTGATACACATGCTGCAACAGACCTGCCAAATGCATCAAGATTTTTCTTAAGACAAGATAGTTCTACAGAAACTCCAACCGTGCAAGTTGACGAATTAAGAATTGGAACAACTTGGGTTGATGTAGTTCCTGCAACTGCTGGATTAAATGATAACAATATTGATGGTTTAACAATGTATCCAAATCCTTTATCTGGAAACACATTATACTTAACTTCTACTGCTAATGATGATATGTCAGTTCAAATTTTTGATCTATTAGGAAAAGAAGTAGTAAAAGCGAATGTAATTAACAATACAGTAAACGTAGCTAAATTAACAGCTGGTGTTTATGTAGTAAAAATTACTGAAGAAGGTAAAACAGCTACAAGAAAATTAGTTATCAAATAATTAATTTCAATTTATATTAAAAGCATCAACGAAAGTTGGTGCTTTTTTTATTTCAAATTATATAAAAATCTCTAAATCATATATATAATTTAAAAATACTTTATACATTTGCGTCCCCTTATAAAATTTCATAAAATGAAAAAACTTTACACATTTTTATTATTATCCTTTTCTTTTGTATCCTTTTCTCAAGGAACAATAAATTTTGACGATGTAGCCAAATGGACTCAAGGTGGCGGAGGTTCTATTCCGTTTACTAGTTACTCAGATCATGGTTATGTTGATGGAGTATTTAGCGCTATTGGCACAAGTGTTATTAGAAACACGGCTGCAGCTCAAGATGGTTTTGCTGGAGCTCAAGGCACTTACTCTTTTCGTTTAAACCAAACATCAACAACGGATGTAACAATAACAATTGCTTCTGGAGGAGTTGGAAATTTTTCTTTCTCAACAAGGAGATGGGATAGTGCACCTGCAACAAACTTTACTGTCGAATATTCAACTGACAACGGAAACAGTTGGACAACATCATCAGTAATTGACGCAACCTTAACTAATGATTCTAATTGGAAAACAGTTGCTGGTATAATTAACAGTTCAAATGCAAACATTAAGATTAGAATTAAATCCAATGGTACTACTGAAAGATTAATGATTGATGATTTTGTATGGACTGCTCCAACTTCAAATCCAACTTTAGTAGTTTCATCACCTACAAATGGAGCACTTTACAATCCTGCCACAACAAATGTTAATATAAACTTTGCAGTTTCTAACTTTACAATCGCAACAGTTGGAAATGGCGATGGGCACTTAAATTACTCTATTAATGGTGGTCCTGTATTATCAAAATTTGACAATACAGCAATTACATTAACTAGCTTAACACCTGGTACTTATAATTTAACATTAGAACTAGTTGATGCTGGCGATGCACCTCTTTCTCCTGCAGTAACTACTACTTTAAATTTTACAATTCAAACCTATAATGTAGTATCAAATATTAACGCTGTTAGACTAGATGTACTAAATAATGGAATTGGCAAATACTATGAAATTACTGGTGAAGCTATTGTTACTTATGCAAGACCTACAAGAAATCAAAAATATATTCAAGATGCTTCAGCAGCAATTTTAATAGATGATGCATCAAACATTATCACAAATCCTTTTATTATTGGAGATGGAATAACAAGTTTAAAAGGACAAACAACCTACTTCAATGGTGTATTACAAATTGTTCCTTTAGCAAACAACACTCCATCGTCAACAGGTAATGTAATAACACCTCAGCTAGTTACACTAAATGACATCAACACAAGTATTGAACAATATGAAAGCGAACTTGTCAAAATCAACAATGTTACTTTCGCAGATGGAAATGGAACAAACACTTTTGTTGTAAATACAAATTACAGCATCACTGATGGAAACACATTAAACTTTAGAACATTGTTTTCGGAAGTTGATTATGTAGTTAATGCCAACACAATCCCATCAACTCCCTATTCAATTGTAGTTTTAGTTGCTAAAAATGTTACAACACCTCAAGTTGTTGCACGTTCATTAGCCGACGTAACTTTATCTTCAACTTCATTTGACAATATTGATGGTTTAACAATGTATCCAAATCCTTTATCTGGAAACACATTATACTTAACTTCTACTGCTAATGCTGATATGTCAGTTCAAATTTTTGATCTATTAGGGAAAGAAGTAGTAAAAGCGAATGTAATTAACAATACAGTAAACGTAGCTAAATTAACAGCTGGTGTTTATGTAGTAAAAATTACTGAAGAAGGCAAAACAGCTACAAGAAAATTAGTTATTAAATAATTAATTTCAATTTATATTAAAAGCATCAACGAAAGTTGGTGCTTTTTTAGTTATGACAAATTTGTTTCCTATTTTTGCACCATGATTTCACAAGAAGATATTTTCCAAATTGGCTCTAAAAAAGAATTTGAAAAAATTACTTTAAAAGTATTTCGTCATCAGTACGACAACAATTTGGTGTACCAACAATTTTGCAACTTCTTGAAAAAAGACAAAAACAATGTGAAATCATTAATCGAAATTCCTTTTTTACCGATTCAATTTTTTAAAAGTCATAACGTTTTAAGTTCTACCGAAGCTATTCAGCAAACCTTTACAAGTAGTGGAACAACTGGAATGCAAACCAGCAAACATTTAGTTACTGATGTAAGTTGGTACGAAATGAGTTACCGCTTAGGCTTTTCAGAATTCTACGGAAACATTGAAGATTATTGCGTTTTAGCCTTACTCCCATCCTATTTAGAGCGTGAAGGTTCATCATTAATTTACATGGTCGAAGATTTAATTCAAAGTAGTAATCATGAAGATTCCGGATTCTATTTACATAATTACGATGAATTGATTTCGAAACTAATTGAATTAGATAATTCGGGTCAAAATGTAATTTTAATTGGCGTTACGTATGCTTTGCTAGATTTAATTGAGAAACAAAAATTCCAATTAAAAAACACCATTATCATGGAAACCGGCGGTATGAAAGGCAAAAGAAAAGAAATGATTCGCGAAGAATTGCATTCGCTTTTATGCAACGGATTTGGAGTTTCAAAAATTCATTCCGAATATGGCATGACCGAATTACTTTCACAAGCATATTCTCTTGGTGATGGTGTTTTCGAATGCCCTCAATGGATGCAAGTTCTTATTCGCGATACAGAAGACGCTTTAACTTATGTTTCCGAAGGAAAAACTGGCGGAATTAATGTAATTGATTTAGCTAATATCAATTCGTGTTCGTTTATTGCTACGCAAGATTTGGGCAAAAAATATCCCAACCATTCTTTCGAAGTGTTGGGACGTTTTGATAATTCCGATATTCGTGGTTGTAACCTTATGGTAGTTTAACTGTTAAATGTTTATTTGTTAAATCGATTCTACAGTTAAACAATTTAACGATTAAACAATTTTTATCACGTAATAATTTTTCTTTCCTTTTTGCAACAACAAGAATTGATTGTTAATTAAATCTTCTTTTGTAATAATTTTATCTTCACCTACTTTCTCTTTATTCAAAGAAATCGAGTTTTGTTTCAATTCTCTACGCGCATCACTATTAGAAGCTAAGAAGTTGGTTTTAGCTGCCAAAGCTGCAATCATATCCAAACCTGTGTTCAAATCATTCATAGAAATCTCAGCTTGAGGAACACCATCAAAAACTTCTAAAAACGTTTTTTCATCTAACTTTTTCAATTCATCCATCGACGGACTAAAAAAAGCATTTGAAGCCGCAATAGCATTTTCCAAATCTTCTCTTGAATGAACCATTATGGTAATTTCTTCTGCTAAACGTTTTTGCAATGCTCTTAAATGAGGTGCTTCGTTATGTTCTGCAATTAATTTTTCAATTGTTTCTTTATCTAAAAATGTAAAGATTTTAATGTATTTTTCAGCATCAACATCGGTAGCATTCAACCAAAATTGATAAAATTTATAAACCGAAGTTTTATCAGCATCTAACCAAACATTTCCACCTTCCGATTTCCCGAATTTAGAACCATCAGCTTTTGTGATTAATGGAGTTGTTAATGCGTATGCTTTCGATTTTTCATCGTTACCAACATTCATTCTTCTTACCAATTCTGTACCAGTAGTAATGTTTCCCCATTGGTCGCTTCCACCCATTTGAAGCAAACAATTATAGTGTTTATTCAAATGATAAAAATCGTAACCTTGAATTAATTGATACGTAAATTCAGTAAAACTCATTCCTTCTGCACCTTCTTCTCCGCTTAAACGTTTTTTTACAGAGTCTTTAGACATCATGTAGTTTACGGTGATACGTTTTCCAATATCACGAGCAAAATCAATGAATGAAAAATCTTTCATCCAATCGTAATTATTTACTAGAATTGGAGCATTTTCATCTTTTGCATCAAAATCTAAAAAACGAGATAAAACACGCTTAATTCCTTCTACATTATGATTTAAAGTCGCTTCATCTAACAAATTTCTTTCGTTAGATTTTCCAGAAGGATCACCAATCATCCCTGTTGCTCCTCCTACTAATGCAATGGCTTTATGACCCGATTTTCTTAAGTGCATTAATAGAATAATTTGCACTAAACTTCCAATATGTAAAGAGTCTGCCGTTGGATCAAAACCAATATAAGCTGTGGTAGCTTCTTTTAGTAATTGCTCTTCTGTTCCAGGCATCATATCATGAAACAAACCTCTCCAACGTAATTCTTCTACTAAATTCTTCATTTTGTGATTTAATTTTGGCAAAGATAACTTTTAGTTTAAAAGTTTAAAAGTTTGAAGGTTTAAAAATTAGTGCGTTTTTAAAAAGATTTGCTATTTTTACTCCATGATTTTAGTCACAGGAGCAACAGGTTTAGTAGGTTCGCATTTATTGGTTAAACTTCTTCAAGAAAATGAGGTAGTAAAAGCATTATATCGTTCTGAAAAACAAATCGAAAAAGTGAGACATGTTTTCGCTTTCTACAATAAAATGGAGCTTTTAGATAAAATCAAATGGGTAAAAGGTGATGTTACTGATATTCCTACTCTTGAAAAAACCTTTGAGAATGTAACTCATGTATATCATTGTGCAGCTTTAGTGTCATTTGAACCTAAAGATGAAGAAAATCTAAGAAAAATCAATATTGAAGGTACTGCAAATATTGTAAATTGTTGTATTGATTTCAAAATAAAGAAATTATGTCATGTCAGCTCAATTGCAGCGCTTGGCGACACCAAGGAAACTGAGCATTTAATCACCGAAGAAACAGAATGGAATACCGAAAAACAGCATAGTGATTACGCTATTACAAAATATGGCGCAGAAATGGAAGTATGGCGTGGTTTTCAAGAAGGTTTAGATATTGTAATTGTAAATCCGGGAGTGATTTTTGGATATGGCTTTTCGAATTTAGGAAGCGATCTTTTTATTCAATGGGTAAAAAATAAAATACCTTTTTATACCGATGGTGTTATTGGAATTGTAGCTGTAGAAGATGTCACAAAATGCATGATTACTTTGATGAAAAGCAAAATTTCAGGGGAACGTTATACTTTAGTTGGTGAAAACTGTACTTACAAAGATTTATTTTTCTACATCGCTACATTATTAAACACAAAAAAGCCGTTTATTTGCGCTTCAAAAACCATTACCTCAATTGGCTGGCGACTTGATTGGTTGCGAGCAACTTTGACAAACAGTAAAAGAAAGCTAACAAAATCAACCGCCGCTTCTTCTCACGCTATTGACCAATATGATACTCAAAAAATTGAAAATGCAATATCAATTTCTTTTCAAAAGAAAGAAACTTTTCTAAAAACAGTTATTTAAGTCTTTCTTTTCCTTCAGGTAAAATAGAATCGTTTTCAGTTTTTGCTTTATCTAAACGATCCAAAACTTCCTGATACATTTTTTTATACTTGCGCGAATCAGCCGCATAATAACGCTGATTTTGATAGTAAGTTGTACTATCTATTTCATATTTTTTATAAATATATGTATTTATTTTTATATTTTTTTCAGTCAATCTAAAAGGCATAGAACCATCAGCTGCTTGCAAAATAGCAATGTCAAATAAAATATCAGTCATTACTCCATCATCCAATAAATTATCCGGTTTTGGCACAGGATTATTTGAACATGAAATACTGATAATTCCAAAAAATAATACTACAAACTTTTTCATTTATATTGCTCTTTCAAATAATAAACGTTGTCCTACTTTTGCTTCTTTAACTTTACCATTAGCATATACTAACTTCCCATTTACAAAAGTATGCGTTACTCTCGATTTAAAATTATAACCTTCAAAAGGAGACCAACCACACTTGTATAAAATATTTTCTTTCTTCACATTCCAAGGCAAATATGCATTCACAATAGCAATATCAGCAAAATATCCTTCTCTAATGAATCCGCGCTTTTCGATTTTGAAAATTTTTGCTGGATTGTGACACATTTTTTCTACAATTTTTTCTACCGAAATTTTTCCTTGATGATGTGCTTCAAACATGGCTACAACTGCGTGTTGCACCAACGGCCCACCAGAAGGACAGGTTGTATAAGAATTTATTTTTTCCTCCAATGTATGTGGCGCATGATCTGTTGCAATAACATCAATTCTATCATCTAATAATGCTTTCCACAATGCATCTTTATCTTCTTGTGTTTTAACTGCAGGATTCCATTTTATCAAAGAACCTTTTGCGTCATAATCTGCATCTGTAAACCACAAATGATGTACACAAACTTCGGCTGTAATTTGTTTTTCTTCTAATGGAATTTTATTGGTAAATAAATCCATTTCTTTTGCAGTTGACAAATGAAAAACATGCAATCTTGCCCCAGTTTTTTTAGCCAATTCGATGGCTTTTGAAGAAGATAAATAACAAGCTTCAGCGCTACGTATTAGGTGATGATATTTCACTGGAATATCTTCACCATATTCTTCTTTATATTTTTCTAAATTGGCTTTAATTGTCGCTTCATCTTCACAATGAACAGCTATCAGCATTTTAGTTGATGAAAAAATCTTTTCTAAAACTTCTTGATTATCCACCAACATATTTCCAGTTGAAGAACCTAAAAACAATTTAATTCCAGCAACATTGCGCGGATTAGTTTTTAAAACTTCTTCCAAATTATCATTTGTTCCTCCCATCATAAACGAATAATTAGCGTATGAAGTTTGAGAAGCTATTTGATATTTATCCTCTAAAAGTTCTTGTGTTACTGCATTTGGAACTGTATTAGGTTGTTCTATAAACGAAGTAATTCCACCAGCTACGGCTGCTCTACTTTCAGTTTCAATAGTTCCTTTGTGTGTTAGACCAGGCTCTCTAAAATGCACTTGATCGTCAATTGCTCCTGGCATCACATAGCTTCCTTCTGCATCAATAATCACACAATTTGACGATTTTGGACTTATTTTTTCGGCAATCTCTTTAATGAATTCATCTTCAATTAATATATCACCTTCAAAAACAGCACCTTCGTTTACAATTTTGGCATTTCTAATTAAATAAGTATTCATTATAATTTATTAAATATTTTTCGTAATCTCAACATAATTACTCCAACAACAGCTTCACGAATAATTCCGCCGCTCATTTTTGACTGACCTTTTGTTCTATCTGTAAATATGATTGGCACTTCAACAATATTGAATTTATTGACAAAAGCGCGGTATTTCATTTCTATTTGAAAAGCATACCCTACAAATTTTATCCTGTCAAGATTTATTTTTTCTAAAACAACTCTTCTGTAACATTTAAATCCGGCTGTTGCATCAGCAATTTTCATTCCGGTAATCATTCGAACATAAACCGAGGCAAAGTAAGATAATAACACACGGCTTAAAGGCCAATTGACAACATTGACTCCATTTGAATATCTTGATCCAATTGCAACATCTGCACCATTTTCACAAGCTGCTAATAATTTTTCTAAATCATTAGGATTGTGTGAAAAATCGGCATCCATTTCAAAAATATATTCATATTCATGTGAAAGTGCCCATTTAAAACCATGCACATAAGCCGTTCCAAGCCCTGCTTTTTTGGTTCTAATCTCTAAAAACAATTGATTTTCAAATTGCTTTTGAAGTTCTTTAACTTTAATAGCCGTTCCGTCAGGAGAATTATCATCCACAATTAAAACATGAAAAGTGGTAGGTAAAGCAAAAACAGCATTTATTATTGCTTCAATATTTTCAATTTCGTTATAAGTAGGGATTATGACAACGCTTTTAGCCATACTAGTGAATTATATTTTGATGCAAAAATAAGCTATTTCTAGTGGATAATTCTTAATAATTTTATAATAATCATATTAAGTGTAATTTTTGTAATTTTGCAATCAATATGCTGACTATACAATTACATGATCGAATAATCGAAAGCAAAGACTGGGCAACTATCTTGTTTGTTATATGCATTGGTATCATTGCCGTAAACAAAACCGTTTCGTCTATTCGTTTTTCAGAATTTGTGCGTTTAGCCTATTCTGACAAATACACAAAAATATATAGAGATAGTAGCAACTTGATGAATGGTTTTACAGTATCAATGTTTGTTTTACAATTACTATCATTCTCTTTTTTTACTTTGTTAGTTTTGACTCAATTTGACAAAGCTGAAAAAAATAATATTATTATTTATGTTCAGATTTTAACTTTTTTAACTGTATTTATACTATCAAAGTATTTAATAGAAAAAATTATCGCTACTGCATTTAAAATAGAAGAATTTACTGAACAATTTAATTTGTTAAAAGCAAACTACCGAACTTACTTTGGTTTTATACTTTTACCTATCAATATTATTCTTTTTTACAATCCAATAGATTCAGATTTGTTTTTTTGGGTATTACTTTTTGCATTATTTGCAATAAACATTGTTACATACATAGTTGCATTGAAATTATATCAAAATTTACTGATACGTAAAATATTTTATTTTATTTTATATCTTTGCACCCTTGAAATAGCGCCTTACTATTTCATTTATAATTGGTTTACAAAAAATTAGAGAGAAATATGTCAAATTTGAAAGTGAAAACAATTTTAGTTTCACAACCAGAGCCTAAAGTAGAAAATTCTCCTTATTTTGAGCTACAAAATAAACTTAAAGTAAAAGTTGATTTTAGACCCTTCATACATGTTGAAGGTGTTCCTGCTAAAGAAGTAAGAGCTCAGAAAATCGATTTAAATAACTTCACTGCTATTATATTAACTAGCAGAAATTCGGTTGACCACTTTTTTAGAGTGGCTGAGGAAATGCGTTATAAAGTTCCTGAAGATTTAAAATATTTTTGTCAGTCTGAAGCTGTGGCTTTCTACTTACAACGTTATGTGGTGTACAGAAAAAGAAAAATTTATGTCGGTCAGAAAGACTTTGCAGATTTATCTCCTTTGATTAAAAAATACAAGGACGAAAAATTCTTATTACCTTCTTCTGATCAATTAAATGCAGATGTACCTCCAACACTTGATGCGTTAAAAGTTGATTGGACTAAAGGTACTTTTTACAGAACAGTAATGAGTGATTTGTCAGATTTAAAAGATGTTTATTACGACATATTAGCATTTTTTAGCCCTACCGGGATTAAATCTTTGTTCAAAAATTTTCCAGATTTTAAACAAAATAACACCCGAATTGCTGTGTTTGGAAGCACCACACAAAAAGAAGCATTAGAGCATGGATTACGTGTAGATATTATGGCTCCAAGCCCAGGAACACCATCAATGACAGGTGCTTTAGAAAAATATGTTGCTGAAGTAAATAAAGGAAAATAATATTTTCTTTCAAGATATAAAATCCCAAATTCAAATAGAGTTTGGGATTTTTTTTACAACTTTATCGCACAAAAAAGTCCCGAAAAAATCGGGACTTTTTTGTGAATTGACAAATCTTTATCCTAATTGCGGACCTGCAGCAACAAGGTTGTTACCTTCTTCGTTATCTGTATATTGAACGAAATTTTTAATAAATCTAGAAGCTAAATCAGAGGCCTTAGCATTCCATTCTGAAGCATCGGCATAAGTATCTCTAGGATCTAAAATTGCAGGATTTACATCATGTAAAGCAGTAGGAACTTCAAAATTAAATACTGGAATTACTTTTGTGTCAGCATTTTCTATTGAACCGTCCAAAATAGCATCTATAATAGCACGAGTATCTTTAATAGAAATACGTTTTCCTGTACCATTCCATCCTGTGTTTACCATGTAAGCAGTAGCATTGTGCTGCTCCATTTTCTTTACTAATTCTTCACCATATTTGGTTGGATGTAATGATAAAAATGCTTTTCCAAAACAAGCAGAAAATGTTGGTTCTGGTTGTGTTACTCCTCTTTCAGTTCCTGCTAATTTAGCTGTAAATCCAGATAAGAAGTAATATTTTGTTTGCTCAGGAGTTAATTTTGAAACCGGAGGCATTACTCCGAATGCGTCTGCTGTTAAGAAAATAACTTTAGTAGCATGACCTGCTTTAGAAACTGGTCTTACAATATTTTCTATATGATAAATTGGATATGAAACACGTGTGTTTTGAGTAACTGAACCATCTTTAAAATCGATTTTTCCGTTGGCATCAACTGTAACATTTTCTAATAATGCATCTTTTTTGATTGCACCATAAATATCTGGCTCATTTGCCGCACTTAAATCGATAGTTTTTGCATAACAACCACCTTCAAAGTTGAAAACACCATCGTTATCCCAACCATGCTCATCGTCTCCAATTAACTCGCGTTTTGGATCAGTTGACAAAGTAGTCTTTCCTGTTCCAGATAATCCGAAGAAAACAGCAACATCTCCATCTTTTCCTTTGTTAGCAGAACAGTGCATTGAAGCCATTCCTTTCAATGGTAAATAATAATTCATCATCGAGAACAATCCTTTCTTCATTTCACCTCCATACCAAGTTCCGCCAATTAATTGAATTTTTTCCGTCAAATTAAAAGCTACATATACTTCAGAATTTAATCCGTGTGCTGCATAATCTTTAAAACTTGTTTTTGAACCATTCATTACAATAAAATCTGGCTCTCCAAAATTTTCTAATTCTGCTTCAGTTGGACGAATAAACATATTTTTTACAAAATGTGCTTGCCAAGCAACCTCCATAATGAAACGAACTTTTAATCTTGTATCTTCATTCGCACCACAAAAAGCATCTACTACAAACAATCTTTTACCTGAAAGTTGTTTTACTGTAGTTTCTTTTAAAGCATTCCAAGTAGTTTGAGAGATTGGCTTATTATCATTTGCCGCTTTATCTGAGTTCCACCAAACAGTATTTTCTGTAACGCTGTCTTTTACTATATATTTATCTTTAGGAGAACGACCGGTAAACTCTCCTGTCATCACATTTACTGCTCCAAGTTCAGATAATTGACCTCTTTCGAAACCTTCTAAAGCTGGATTTAATTCTTCATTATATAAAAACTCATAAGAAGGATTGTAGATTATTTCTGATACATTAACGATTCCGTATTTTTCCAACGAAATCGATTTCGTAATTTGGGCATTCGTATCCATAAATTGTTTGTTATGTTGTGTATTTAATAAAGTGCAAAATTATAAATTTAATTTCAGATAGCGTTTTAATTTATTATTTTTTACTTAAAACCGAGTAAAATAAATAGCTCCAAGCCGAAATCAAGAACATTCCTCCTATTGGTGTAATAGGTCCTAAAAATTTAGTTTTTAAATTTGTAACCCCATTTGTAGTTAATAAATAGATAGATCCTGAAAAAAACAACACCCCAATTATTGTTAACCAAAAAATCACCAAACGTTCTTTTTCGCTTAAAAAAGTGAACGCTGCAATAAACAATAAAAACAAAGCGTGATACATTTGATAACGCACACCCACCTCAAAAGATTGTAATTGTTCTACAGAAAGCACTTTTTTTAAAGCATGGGCTCCAAAAGCACCTAAAATTATTGCCGAAAGCCCTAAGAAAGCTGCCGCTAAAAGAATTTTCTTGTCCATTATTTAAAATTTTCGACCAAAGATAGCAAAAGTTTTAATGTTAAATTATAACTTAAATAGGGAAATTATTTTTATAAATATAACATTTTATTATCTTCGTGTGATATTTCCACAATACACACAAAATGAGACATATCTTAGTCATTGGAGCGGGTCGTTCTGCTTCATCTCTTATAAAATATTTGTTAGATCATTCTGAAAAGGAAAATCTCCATGTTACTATTGGCGATTTATCAGAAGATTTAGCGAAGCAAAAAACTAGCAATCACAAAAATGCTACAGCAATTGCGTTTGACATCTTTAATGAAACCCAACGCAAAGCCGAAATTCAAAAAGCTGATATAGTTGTTTCAATGTTACCTGCTCATTTGCATTTAGAAGTTGCTAAAGATTGTGTTGTCTATAAAAAACATATGGTAACTGCATCATACATCAGCAATGCAATGCAAGAATTAGACGCTGCTGCTAAAGAAAATAATTTGGTTTTCATGAACGAAATTGGTCTTGATCCAGGGATTGATCACATGAGTGCCATGAAAGTGTTGGATGAAATTAGAGATAAAGGTGGAAATATAATCTTATTTGAATCATTTTGTGGCGGATTAGTTGCCCCAGAAAGCGATACTAATTTATGGAATTATAAATTTACTTGGAATCCAAGAAATGTTGTGTTGGCAGGACAAGGAGGAGCTGCAAAATTTATTCAAGAAGGAACTTACAAGTACATTCCATACTCAAAATTATTTAGAAGAACTGAATTTCTAGAGGTTGAAGGTTATGGAAGATTTGAAGCTTATGCTAACAGAGATTCTTTAAAATACAGAAGCGTTTATGGCTTAGACAATGCTTTAACTTGTTATCGCGGAACAATTAGACGTGTAGGATATTCTAGAGCATGGGATATTTTAGTACAACTAGGAATGACAGATGATTCATATATTATTGATAATTCAGAAGAAATGACGTATCGTGAATTTACGAATTCATTCTTACCTTATCATCCAACAGACACTGTAGAAATCAAATTGCGTCATGCTCAAAAAATTGATCAAGACGATATTATTTGGGACAAGTTAGTTGAATTAGATTTATTTAATGCTGATAAAAAAGTAGGATTAGTTAAAGCAACTCCAGCGCAAATATTAGAAAAAATATTAGCAGAAAAATGGGCATTACAACCAAACGATAAAGACATGATTGTAATGTATCATAAATTTGGCTATGAATTAAATGGTGAAAAGAAACAAATTGATTCTACAATGGTTTGCATTGGTGACGACCAAACTTATACTGCTATGGCAAAAACTGTTGGATTACCAGTCGCTATTGCAACCTTAAAAATTTTAAATAAAGAAATCTCAACCCCTGGAGTTCAATTACCAATTACAAAAGAAGTTTACACTCCAATTCTAAAAGAATTAGAAAGTTATGGTGTACTATTCAAGGAAACAGAAGCTCCTTATTTAGGCTACAATCCTTTGAATGTGAAGAATTAATTTTTAAATCTTGTTATAAAATCCGATTTTAATTGAAATCGGATTTTTTTATTTCAATTATAACTAATTTTGTACTTTTACTTTCAAATAAGTTAAAATGAAAATAAATCAGCTACAGATTGAAATTGACGGAATTGACAAAGAAATTCTTCGTGATTTAATGGAAGATGCTCGCAAACCTATTCTGCAAATTGCAAATAAAATTGGAATTTCGGGAGCAGCAATTCATCAACGATTGAGAAAATTAGAACAAGCAGGTGTTATTTCAGGCTCTAAATTTGTGGTTGACACCAAAGTTTTAGGCTATAGCACTGCTGCATTCATAGGGATTTATTTAGAAAAAGCATCAAGCAATCCGGAAGTAGTTAAAGAATTAAAAAAAATCCCCGAAGTACTTGAATGTCATTATACTACAGGAAATTGGAGCATTTTAATAAAAATTATTTGTAAAGACAACGAACATTTAATGCAATTACTAAATAAAAAAATACAACCTATTGATGGTGTTTCTAGAACAGAAACTTTTATTTCATTAGACCAACAAATTGAAAGACAAATTCAATTGTAATTTATAGTTATAATTCCCCAATACCTTGAAAACAAAAATTGCCATAACTGGTTTTGCTTCCATTTCTACATTAGGTTCAGAAATTGATTCGATATGGAAAAATTACACCCAAAAAAAGAGTTGTATCCAAAAGAAAAACATAAACCATCAAGATGTTTTAGTTGCGTCTATTCCCATTGAAGTAGCAGATGAAATCACACGATTAAGAAATTCCGACAATAAATATAAAAACTTAGATAATTCGGTTTTATTTGCAATATTGATTTCTAGAAAAGCGGTTGCAACTGCAAAATGGACAAAAACAGCTGTTTTTGGCATTAATATAGGTTCCTCAAGAGGAGCTACAGAATTGTTTGAAAGACACCACGAAGAATTTATTAAAACAGATAAAGTAACCACATTAGCTTCGCCAACTACAACACTTGGCAACCTATCAAGTTGGGTTTCTCACGATTTGCAAGCAAAAGGCCCTGAAGTTTCTCATTCAATCACTTGTTCAACTTCACTACACGCGCTTTTAAACGGCATTGCTTGGTTACAAGCCGGAATGGTGGATAAATTCTTAGTTGGTGGCACAGAAGCTCCACTAACACCTTTTACAATTGCACAAATGCAAGCATTAGGAATATATTCAAAAAACGAAAGTGAATTCCCTTGTCAAGCCTTAAACTTATCTAAAAAACAAAATACTCTAGTAATTGGAGAAGGAGCAGCAGTTATCTGTATAGAAAATGGAGTGAAAGAAAATGCTATTGCATACATCGAAGGAATTGGCTACGCTACTGAAATATTAGAACACAATGTTTCAATTTCTACAGAAGCAGAATGTTTTCAAAAATCTATGTTAATGGCAATTGAAGGAATCAATTTAAATGAAATAGATGCAATTGTAATGCATGCTCCTGGAACTATTAAAGGTGATCAATCAGAATTTAGAGCTATTGAAAAAGTATTTGGAAATAACATTCCATTATTGACTACTAATAAATGGAAAATCGGGCATACTTTTGGTTCTTCGGGAATGTTAAGTCTTGAATTGGCAATTCTGATGCTACAAAACAACACCTTAATTGAAAGTCCGTTTTATCCAAATAAAAAACCTACAACACCTCTAAAAAAGATTTTAGTAAATGCTGTAGGCTTTGGTGGCAACGCAGTTAGCGTTGTTGTATCTATATAAAAATTATATTAAATGTAGAATTGTATCTGGAAATAACCCTAACACAATTAACAATACTGCTGCTACTATTCCAACAATATAAAATTCACTACCGTGTTCAACTTCTTGTTTCACAGAGTCTTTAGTGTACATTGCAAGGATAACTCTAAAATAGTAATAAACACTAATCATAGAATTTACAATAGCCACAATAGCCAACACTAAGAAACCAGCAGAAATAACTTGATTTAATAAGAATAATTTTGCGAAAAAACCGCTTAAAATAGGAATTCCAGCCATTGATAATAATGCTAACGACATGATAACCGCCATCAAAGGATTTCTTTTAGCCAAACCATTGAAATTATCAATTTTATCATCATCTTCATTTTTACACACATAAATTAAAACTGAAAATGCGGCAACACCTGCTAAAGCATAAGAGGCTGAATAATACAACAAATTATTAGCCGCTGCTCCAATATTTAACAACGTCATTAACAAGAATCCTGCGTGAGAAATTCCTGAAAAAGCTAATATACGTTTAACACTATTTTGACGTAACGCCATAATGTTACCAATAGTCATAGAAAGTATCGAAATAACCAATATCACAATTTCATAACTATAAGCCATATAACTATTTAAAATGGTTATTAATTTAAAGAAAGCTGCCATTGCAACAACTTTGGCAAATGTGCTCATAAATGCAGTAACAATTAATGGCGCGCCTTCATAAACATCTGGAGCCCAAAAATGGAAAGGTACAGCTGCAATTTTGAACAACATACCTATTGTAATTAAAATAACTCCAATATAAAACCAGTACTCTGTATTTGCAGAAATTGAAGCATCATATAAAGTTGGCACATCAAAAGTTCCTGTTGCACCATACAACATAGCAATTCCAAAAAGTAAAATTCCTGAAGCAAATGACCCCATTAAAAAGTATTTCATACCTGCTTCGTTACTTCTAATATCAAGTCTATGACTTCCTGCTAAAACATACAAGGCAATAGAAAGTACTTCTATACCAAGAAAAAACATGGCCATATTATTAAAACTAACCATAGCAATTGCTCCTGAAAGCATAAATATTTTAATAGAAATAAAATCCGATATTTTAGAAGTATTCTTATAAACATTATTACTTAAAACCAACAATAATGATGTAAGTAAAATAAATAAAGAAGAAAATGTTTTAGAAAAACTAGTTTCTTCAATCATATTGCTATAATCTCCTGCTACTTGTGGCAAATTATCTGTAATGGTTAAACCAAATAAAGCAAGTAAAGCAATAACACTTACTGGAATGATGGCTTTTCTAAAGTTAAAAATCTCTGCTACTAAGCAAAAAACTCCTAAACCTACTATAGCTATTAATGTATTCATTCTTAATTGACTTTCTTAATTAATTTGATTTAAAATATTTTGTAAACTTGGTGTAATTAACTCAATTATTGGTTTTGGATATAATCCAAAGAAAAATACAAATCCAACAATAACAAGTAAAACCAAACCTTCAACAATGGTAACATCTGCAAAAACTTTTGTATTTGTTTCACCTAACATTGTTTGCTGATACATTCTTAACATATAAAATGCTCCTAAAATAATAGTTGTCCCTGCTACAATAGCAAAACCAATATTTACATTATATAAACTGTACAATATTGTAAACTCACCAACAAAGTTAAAAGTAGTAGGCATCGCAACAGAAGCTAGAACTAAAATCATAAAAAATGAAGCAAATTTTGTTGCTTGAGAGCGAATTCCACCCATTTCAGAAATAGTGTAAGTATTCCATCTGTTGAAAATAATTTCTGATACAAAAAACAATCCTACAATTACCAATCCATGAGAAAGCATTTGCAAAACTGCTCCTTGAAATCCTTCAATTGTTAATGAATATAAACCTGCAGCAATTAATCCTACGTGAGAAAGCGAAGAATATGCTAATAATTTTTTTAGGTTTTTTTGTCTCAACGTTAATACTGCTCCATAGATTACTCCAGCAATTGAAACTCCTAATATGTAAGGCATGAATTCTTTTGCAGCAGTATCCGTTATTGGTAATTGCCATCTCAACACACTGTACAATCCCATTTTTAGCATAATCCCAGATAAAAGCATTGTTCCAATTGCTGGAGCTTTACTATAAGTGTTAGCCTGCCATGTATGAAAAGGAATCAAAGGGATTTTAATTGCATATGCTAAGAAAAACGCTAAGAAAAGCCAAGTTTTTTCAGTTTCAGTTAAAGTCAAAGCATATAAACTTTCGATTTCTAAACTTCCTGCTTTTTGATACAAATAAACAAAGGCAACAAGCATAAATAAAGAACCTCCAAAAGTATATATAAAGAATTTCAAAATTGCATTTTTACGTTCTTCTAAAGAACCATTACCCCATAATAGAGCAATAAAGTATATTGGAATAAGTGCTAATTCCCAAAAAACATAATATAACAAACCATCCGCTGCTAAAAAAGTTCCTGCCATAGCAAATGCCATGAATAATACTAAACTATAAATTGCTTTTTCATTTTCAAATTTTGTAACCCATCCCGACAAAATAATTAATGGCAATAATCCTGTAGTTAGTAACAACATCGCTAATGACAAACCATCAACAGCTAATGAAAAATAAATTTTAGGATTTTGAATCCAAATAGATTTACAACTTAAATCTGCTCCGTTAAGATACAAATTAAGTGCATATAATGTGAATACAAAAGAAGCAACGCTAACAAGTAAAGCGATTTTTGATGCAAATTTATTTCCTGCAAAAAAAGTGAAAGCTGCTCCAGCTAATAATAAAATTAATACGATACTTATGTTCATAATATCAAATTATCGGATAAGAAATAAATAAATTAAAAACGCGCTAATGCTAAATACAAATGCAAAAAGATAAAAACCAACATTTCCGTTTTGTACTTTTTTACCTTGTATTGATAAAACTGAAACTACATTCCCTAAACCAAAAACAGATTTAGAAATATACTTTTCGATGAAATTTTTAGAAAAACTTGCTAATCCATATATTGGAGTAACAATGATTGCCATATAAATCTCATCAATATAATATTTGTTTGAAAGCACTTTGTGTAATCCTTGAACTTCATCAGATGTTGGAACTTCTTTTTTCTTCATGTAAAGATTATAAGCTATCCCTATCCCAATTAACGCACCTAAAACCGCAAAAGCCATTAAGCCATATTCAGTAGCTCCTAAATGATGCTCAGCATGCTCTTTGTGAGCAAAAATTGGCGTTAAATAATGATTCAACCAACTATTTCCAAAAGGCAAACTAATTAATCCGCCTAACGCTGATAATATTGCTAAAACTATTAACGGGAAAGTAATTAAACTTGGGCTTTCGTGTAAATGTTTTTTCTGTTCTTCAGTACCTCTAAATTCATTAAAGAATGTAAGGTACAACAATCTAAACATGTAAAAAGCTGTCATGATAGAAGCAATTGTTGCTAAAACCCATAACACCTTGTTTTCATTGAAAGCGGTTAATAAAATTTCGTCTTTAGACCAAAATCCTGCAAACGGAGGCAATCCAGCAATCGCAAGTGTTGCAATTAAAAAGGTAATATAAGTAATTTTCATACTTCCTCTTAAACCACCCATTTTTCTCATATCCTGTTCGCCATGTAAAGTATGAATTACCGAACCCGAACCTAAGAATAGACAAGCTTTAAAGAAAGCATGCGTGATAACATGGAAAACAGCAACTTGATAAGCTCCTAATCCTAAAGCTAAGAACATTAAACCAAGTTGTGAAACTGTTGAATAAGCTAATACTTTTTTAATATCGTTTTGAACTAATCCAATAGATGCGGCAACTAAAGCTGTAGTAACTCCAACTACTGCAATAATATTTTGAACAATTGGAGCAATATCAAACAAGAAATTCATACGAGTAATCATAAAAATACCAGCCGTAACCATTGTAGCTGCGTGAATTAAGGCAGAAACAGGTGTTGGACCAGCCATTGCATCTGGCAACCAAGTATAAAGTGGCAATTGAGCTGATTTTCCACAAGCTCCAACAAACAAACAAAACGCTGCAATTGAGTACCAACCAGATGTTGAAACAACTCCATCTACATCAATTGCCTGCTGAATTCCAGAAAATTCAAGTGTATTTGTAGCAAAACCTAAAATAAAAATTCCGATTAAGAATCCTAAATCTCCTATTCTATTCATAATGAATGCTTTTTTAGCAGCATCATTATAATCTTGATTTTTATACCAGAATCCGATTAATAAATAAGAACACAAACCTACACCTTCCCATCCGATGAACATAATTAAAAGATTGCTTCCCGCAACCAAAGTAATCATGAAGAAAATGAACAAATTTAGATAAGCAAAAAACTTATACATATTTTCATCATCATGCATGTAACTAATTGAGTAAATATGAATTAACGCCCCAATTCCTGTTACAAACAACAACCACAAGATAGATAGTTGATCAAAAACAAAATCAAAATTTACGGCTAATTTCCCTATTGAAAACCATTCAGATAAATGAAGCGTTATAGGTTGTTTTACACTGAAAAAAAGCAACAATGTAATCACAAACGAAAGCAAAACTGACGCTGTTCCTACAACACCAGAAAGGTTTTTACTCATTTTTCTTCCAAAAAACACATTGATTAAAAAACCAATTAGCGGAGCAAAAAGTAATACTATTAAACTAGTTGTATTCATAAGGAATTATCCTTTTAAATTTTTTAAATTATCGATATCAATATTTCCAATGTTTCTGTAAATAGAAACTAAAATTGCTAAACCTACAGCTACTTCAGCTGCAGCCACCGCCATTGTAAAAAACACAAACACTTGTCCAGAAGCATCTTGGTGGTAAGTTGAAAATGCAACTAATAATAAATTAACAGCATTTAGCATTATTTCTATAGACATAAACATGATGATGGCATTTCTTCTATATAAAATTCCAAAAGCACCAATACAGAATAGTAATGCTGATAAAATAATATAATTTCCAATCCCTACTTGTTCTAAAATACTTTGCATACTTATATTTTTTCTTCTTTTTTAGAAATTAAAACGGCTCCAATCATTGATACTAAAAGTAAAACCGAAGCAAATTCAAACGGAACCATATACTCGTTAAGCAAGACTTTTCCTAATACTTTTATAGATTGATAATCCTCATTAGAAGAAACATATTCAATCATTTCAGGTTGAGCTGTTTTTAAAGCTGAAATTAAAACTAATGCTAAGATTCCAGCAGAGAAAACAGCTGCAAATTTGATATAAATTGGCTTAGAAACTTCGTCTTCTTTGTTTAAATTCATAAGCATCAATGTAAAAAGCAATAAAACCATAATAGCTCCAGCATAAACGATGATATGCACCATTGCTAAAAATTGAGCATTAAATAATAAATAGTGCCCTGCTATTGAAAAAAAGCTGACTACTAAATAAATTGCACTATGGATTGGATTTTTGCTATAAACAGTCAAAAAAGCGGTTCCAAGTGTAATTGCAGATAATATATAAAAAACTATTTCTAACATAATTAATTTGCGGTATTAGATTTTGTATTATTAATTGCCATTTCTAAAGGCATCACTAATTTATCTTTACCAAAAATAAAATCTTCTCTACTATAATCAGCATTTGCAATTTTTTTAGATTTAGTTAAAAAGATAGCTTCTTTAGGACAAGCTTCTTCACACAATCCACAAAAAATACAACGAAGCATATTTATTTCATATATAGAAGCATATTTTTCCTCGCGATATAAATGCTTTTCTTCCGGTTTACGCTCTTCAGCTTTCATCGTAATTGCTTCTGCAGGGCATGATAAAGCACATAATCCACAAGCAGTGCATCGTTCTCTACCTTCGTCATCACGCATAAGCATATGCTGTCCACGATAAACTGGACTCATTTCTCTTATTTCTTCAGGATATTTGATAGTTACTTTTCTTCTAAAAAGGTGTTTCAATGTAATCCACAACCCTTTCAAAATGGTAAGCAAATATATTTTTTCGATAAAAGTCATTTCTTTATTAGAAACCACTTTTTTTCTTCCAGATAATGATATTTGTTCTACTGCCATTTTTTCCTAATTAAATAAAACCATTACAATTCCTGTTAAAATAATATTTAAAACAGCTAATGGAATTAATATTTTCCAACCTAAATTCATTAATTGATCGTATCTAAAACGAGGTATTGTCCATCTAATCCACATATAGAAAAAGATAAAGAAACAGATTTTAGCAAATAAGACTGCAATTGCAATTATGTTAGCAATATTTACGCCCCAATTTTGCTCTGCCCATTCCATTCCTGGATAGTTATAACCTCCTAAAAATACAACTGATAATATTGTTGCTGAAATAAACATATTTGCATATTCTGCAAATAAATAAAATCCCATTTTCATTGAAGAATATTCAGTATGGTATCCTCCAATTAATTCTGATTCACATTCTGCTAAATCAAAAGGTGTACGATTTGTTTCAGCAAATGAACAAACTAAAAAGATTACAAAAGCTAATGGTTGATAGAAAATATTCCATTTCATTTCAGCTTGTTGTACTGTAATTTCTTTTAAACTCAATGAACCTGTCATCATCAAAATTGAAATGATGGCTAATCCCATAGCAACTTCATAAGAAATCATTTGTGAAGAAGCACGAACGGCACTCATTAAAGAATATTTATTATTTGAAGCCCAAGCTCCAATCATAATTCCATAAACACCAATTGATAGTACTCCAAAAATGTATAAAATTGACACGTCTAAATCTGTTGCTTGAAGCACAACATCTTTTCCAAATATGTGAAATTTATCTCCCCATGGAATTACCGCACTAGTTATTAATGCAGTACTCATTGCAATTCCTGGACCCAGGATAAATAAAAATTTATTAGGTGTATTTGGAAAAAACTCTTCTTTAGTAAATAATTTTAATCCATCTGCCAACGGTTGTAATAAACCACCCCAACCAGCACGGTTAGGCCCAACACGGTCTTGTAAAAACGCGGCTACCTTACGTTCTGCCCATGTTGAATACATTGCCATTAACATTGTTATAGCAAAAACTACGACAATAATGGTTCCTTTTTCTATTATAAATGTAGTCGTATCCATTGTTTATTTAGAGTCATTATTTTTTAATGGAATAGCCGCCATACTAATTTTCTTACGGTCTTCTTCTCTACCTTGTAAAATATTTTCTTCAGTATTGATAACTACTTTTTCTGTTTTTCTTGTGTAATTATTTTGATTAATTACAGAATCTTTATCAAACTTTTTAGGTCCTTCAATAGTCCAATCTGAAACTTCTTTTTTGTCAAAACGACACGTATTACAGATAAAATCTTCAACTTCTCCATATTGATCTTTTCTACCTGTTACACGTTGAATTTCGTTTCCAAACATCCAAAGTGTAGTTTTACCACAACATCCAGGTGTTGTACATTCTCTATGCGCATTGAAAGGTTTGTTGAACCAAACTCTTGATTTGAATCGGAATGTTTTATCCGTTAAAGCTCCAACAGGGCAAACATCAATCATATTTCCAGAAAATTCATTATCAATAGCCGCAGAAACACATGTTGAAATTTGGGCATGATCACCACGATTTAAAACACCATGAACTCTGTCATCGGTTAATTGTTCTGCCACTTGCACACAACGTTGACATAAAATACAACGATTCATGTGTAATTGGATTTTATCTCCAATATTTTCTGGTTCAAATGTTCTTTTTTCTTCTATAAAACGAGTTTCTGGTTTACCATGTTCAAAACTCAAATCTTGTAAATTACATTCTCCTGCTTGGTCACACACTGGACAATCTAATGGGTGATTAATCAATAAAAACTCAGTTACCGCTTTTCTAGCTTCAGTAACTCTATCAGAATTTTTACTATTCACTTCCATTCCATCCATACAACCTGTTACACAAGATGCCATCAATTTAGGCATTGGTCTTGGATCTGCCTCACTTCCTTTGCTTACTTCCACTAAGCAACAACGACATTTTCCTCCAGTACCTTTTAATTTCGAATAATAACACATGGCTGGTGGCACACTTTCGCCTCCAATCATACGTGCAGCTTGCAGGATGGTTGTTCCTGGTTCTACTTCTACGCTTTGTCCGTCTATGGTTACTTTCATTTTTTTATTTTGTTTGTTTAGTTTCAAGTTTAATTTTACCTAATTGATTTTAAACTTGAAACCTGAAACTATTTTAAACTGTTTCTTTTTTTATTAAGTGGCGCACTTTTTCAAATGGTTCATGCACAAAGTGATCTCTGTTTTTAATTTTCTCAGGGAATCTAATATGATATTCAAATTCTTCTCTAAAATGACGAATAGCTGCGGCTACCGGCCAAGAAGCAGCATCACCTAATGGACAAATTGTGTTCCCTTCGATTTTGCTTTGAATACTTAATAATAATTCGATGTCTTCTTCGCGACCGTGTCCGTTCTCAATACGGTGCAATACTTTTTCTAACCAACCAGTTCCTTCACGACAAGGTGTACATTGTCCACAACTTTCATGGTGATAGAATCTAGAAAAATTCCAAGTATTTCTAACAATACATGTTGTATCGTTATACACAATAAACCCTCCAGAACCTAGCATAGAACCTGTTGCAAATCCACCATCAGATAATGATTCGTAAGTCATTAAACGATCGTTTCCTGCAGCTGTTTTATAAATTAAATGTGCTGGTAAAATTGGCACCGATGAACCTCCAGGAACTAAAGCCTTTAAAGGTCTGTCGTCTATCATACCACCACAATATTCATCTGAATTTATGAATTCTTCAACTGAAACACCTAATTCAATTTCATAAACGCCTGGGTTTTTAATATGTCCTGATGCAGAAATTAATTTAGTTCCTGTTGAGCGTTCAATCCCAATTTTAGCATATTCAGTACCTGTATTTAATACAATCCATGGCACTGACGCAATAGATTCCACATTATTAACTACAGTAGGGTTTTGCCACAATCCTTTAACAGCTGGAAAAGGTGGTTTTAAACGTGGATTTCCTCGTTTACCTTCTAATGATTCGATTAAAGCTGTTTCTTCTCCACATATATATGCTCCAGCACCACAGTGTACGTGCAGGTCTAAATCATATCCAGAACCTTGTATATTTTTACCTAACCAACCTGCTGCATAAGCTTCTTTGATGGCTCTTTCTAAGGTTTTATATACCCACATATATTCACCTCTAATGTATATGTATGATAAGTTTGCTCCTAAAGCATAACTTGATGTAATCATACCTTCAATTAAAAGATGTGGAATATATTCCATCAAATAACGGTCTTTGAATGTTCCTGGCTCAGACTCATCTGCATTACAAACTAAGTGACGAGGATTTCCTGATTTTTTATCAATAAAACTCCATTTCATTCCAACAGGGAATCCTGCACCTCCACGACCTCTAAGTCCAGAAGTTTTTACTTCTTCTGTAACTTCATCTGGAGTCATTTTAAATGCTTTTTCCACTGAGGCATAACCGCCATTTTGACGGTAAACTTCATAGGTTTTGATACCCGGAATATTAATTTTTTCTAATAATATTTTTCTTCCCATGGTATTATTTATCGTGTAATGTTATTTTACCAGCTTTACATTCATCAATCAATTGGTCGAATTTTTCTTTAGATAATTTCTCATGATAAAAATCGCCTAATTGTAACATCGGTGCATATCCGCAAGCGCCTAAACATTCAACGCCTACAAATTGAAACAATCCATCAGAAGTAATTTCACCTTCTTTTACACCTAATTTTTCAGAAGCATAATCCATTAAATCTTCCACACCACGTGTTGCACAACAAGATGTTCTACAAAATTCAAACATAAATTTTGCAACAGGTTTTGTGTTAAACATGGTATAAAAAGTGACTACTTCATATACTTCAATAGGCTTAATTTCTAGTATTTCGGCTACTTTATTTTGTAATTCTATACTTAACCAATTTTCATGAGCATCTTGTACTTCATGCAAAACAGGTATTAAAGCAGACTTCTTTTTATCAGCAGGATAATGACTTATTAACTCATTAATACGAGTCATTAATTCGTCTGTTATATTTATTTGCTGTGTGTAATTATTTTTTTCCATACTATTATGCGTCTAATTCTCCCGCAATCACATTTAAACTAGATAATATTACAATGGCATCAGAAAGCATTGAACCTTTTATCATTTCTGGATAAGCCTGATAATAAATAAAACAAGGTCTTCTAAAATGCAATCTATATGGTGTTCTACTTCCATCTGTAATTAAATAAAAACCTAATTCTCCATTACCGCCTTCAACTGGATGATATACTTCTGCAACTGGAACCGGAACTTCTCCCATAACTATCTTGAAATGGTAAATTAAAGCTTCCATATCCTGATAAACATCTTCTTTTGGAGGCAAGTGATATGCAGGCACATCTGCAGTAAATTCACTACCCGCAGGCATTTTTTCTAATGCTTGGCGAATGATTTTTAGTGATTCCCACACCTCTGCATTTCTAACACAGAATCTATCATAGGTATCTCCAGATTTACCAACAGGAACATCAAATTCAAAATCTTCGTAAGAACTATAAGGTTGCGCAACACGTACATCATAATCTACACCCGCAGCTCTTAAATTTGGACCAGTAAAACCATAAGCCATTGCTTTTTCAGCTGTAATTGCACCTACATTAACTGTTCTATCAATAAAAATTCTATTTCTTGTGAAAAGATTTTCAAATTCTTGCCAAACAGCAGGAAACTCTTCAAGAAAAGCATCAAGTTTTTCAAATGCTTTTGGGCTCCAATCTCTTTCAAATCCACCTATTCTACCCATATTTGTAGTTAAACGTGCACCACAAATTTCTTCATAGATTTCATATATTTTTTCTCTATATTGAAAAACATATAAAAATCCTGTATAAGCACCTGTATCAACACCAAGAATAGAGTTACAAATAATATGATCTGAAATTCTAGCTAATTCCATTACAATAACTCTTAAATATTGAGCACGTTTTGGTACTTCGATATTTAATAATTTTTCTAATGTCATCCACCAAGCCATATTATTAATAGGAGATGAACAGTAGTTCATTCTATCTGTAAGTGGTGTAATTTGGTAAAAAGGTCTGTTTTCAGCTATTTTTTCAAAAGCTCTGTGAATGTATCCAATAGTTGGTTCTGCTTCTACAATTCGTTCACCATCCATTAATAGGATGTTTTGAAAAATTCCGTGAGTTGCAGGGTGAGTTGGTCCTAAATTAAGGATTGCCAATTCACTTCCGTCTTCATTTTGACGCTCTTGAATTATTTTATTGTAGCGATGTTCAGCTGGTAATACTATATTAGACATAGTTTACTATTTTTTTCTTTTTTAACAATTGTTAATGGTTCTTCCAAAGAATCTATCGTCTTTATCCGTTCTTCCTGAATCCTCCATAGGAAATTCTTTTCTTAACGGAAAAGAGACCATTTCATCCATATTTAAGATTCTAACTAGATTAGGATGTCCTGTGAAGATAATCCCATAAAAATCATAAGTTTCTCTTTCCATCCAGTTTGCAGATTCAAAAAGAGAAGTTATTGATGGTAATTCTGGTTGTGTTCCGCTGATGAATGTTTTTACTCTAATTCTGGTGTTAGTAAACCAATTGTGTAAATGATAAACCACACAAAATTGCTCGCTATTCTCATTTTCAGGGTAGTGAACACCACATAAATCAGTTAAGAAATGAAAGTTAAGCGTTTTATCTTCTTTCATAAATTGAAGAATCTCTACAATTGAATTAGCTTCTGCTTCTAGCACAAAAACACCATATTCTGTTCTGAAATGATTCACTTTTTGTCCAAAAGCTTCTTGCAATTTATTTTGTATTTCTAAGGTATCTAGCGCCATAGTTATTCTATATTATAAGAAGCTAAAAGTTCTTTATATTCATCTGAATTTCTTCTTCTAGAAGATTCGTTTTTTACTAATTCTTGCAAATGCATTACACCATCAACAATTTGTTCTGGTCTTGGAGGACATCCAGGCACATAAACATCTACAGGAATTACTTTGTCTATTCCTTGTAAAACAGAATAGGTATCAAAAATTCCACCTGAAGAAGCACAAGCTCCAACAGCAATCACCCATCTAGGTTCAGACATTTGTTCATATACTTGACGCAATATAGGCGCCATTTTTTTTGAAATAGTTCCCATCACCAAAAGCATATCTGCTTGTCTTGGAGAAAAACTTACACGTTCAGAACCAAATCGGGCTAAATCGTAATGAGATGCCATAGTTGCCATAAATTCAATCCCACAACATGATGTAGCAAATGGCAATGGCCACAATGAATTTGCTCTAGCCAATCCAATTACACTATCAAATCTTGTAGCAAAGAATCCTTCACCAGCAATTCCTTCTGGCGCTTCCACCATTTTAGTTTTAGATACGTTTTCCATTTGATATCAATTTATTCCCAAACTAATGCTTTCTTCTTAATAACATAAAAGAAGCCGATTAATAATAAAATCATAAAAACGCCCATTTTTAGTAAACCATCAACGCCCATTTCTTTGAAATTAACCGCCCATGGATACATAAAAATTACCTCAACATCAAATAACACAAAAAGGATAGCTACTAAAAAGTACTTAACAGAAAAAGGAATACGAGCATTTCCTACGGACTCGATTCCGCACTCAAAACTTTTATCTTTGTTTGCTGAAGATCGTTTTGGCCCTAATAAATTTGAAATTAAAATTGTTCCTCCTACAAAACCAACTGCTAATAAAATCTGCATTATTATTGGTATCAAATCTTGTTGTGAAGCTTGCATTTTTTTTGGATTTAAAAATAGCTACAAATATAAAGTTGCTATTACTAAATAGCAAAATTTATACAACAAATTAGCATTATGTTTTGTGGAAATAATTTTATTTATACTTATTCTAAATAATAGGTATAAAAAAACGCTCAAAATATATTTGAGCGTTTTTTAAAAAAGGGATAACTTATTAGCTATTCACAACAACATTAGTTGCTACAATTCCTTTTCTTCCTTCTTCTTCTTCGTAACTTACGCTATCACCTTCGTTTAAAGATTCAACTTTCATTCCGCTTGCGTGTACGAAAATGTCTTTTCCAGTTTCATCATCTGTAATAAAACCGTAACCTTTTGATTCATTGAAGAACTTAACTTTACCTGTTCTCATTTTGTATTGTAAAAAATTAATAATACTTCAAAGATATACTTATTTAAGAAATAAAAAAGAAAAAGCTAAAAAATATTTAAAATTTATTGATTTTCAGATGGTTTGATTATTTCACATCTACTTTAATATGCAATTCATTCAACTGCGAATCATCAATTACTGATGGCGCATCAATCATTACATCTCTACCTGAATTATTTTTAGGGAAAGCAATAAAATCGCGAATTGTTTCTTGTCCTCCTAAAATAGAAACCAATCTATCCAATCCAAAAGCTAATCCTCCGTGCGGTGGTGCTCCAAACTGAAATGCATTCATTAAAAATCCAAACTGAGCTTCTGCTTGCTCTGGTGTAAATCCAAGCAAAGAGAACATTCTGCTTTGTAAATCTCTATCATGAATACGAATAGAACCTCCACCAATTTCGTTTCCGTTTAAAACCATATCGTAAGCATTAGCCCTAACTTTTCCTGGTTCGGTTTCGATTAATGCCATATCTTCTGGTTTTGGTGATGTAAAAGGATGGTGCATTGCGTGATATCTTTCACTTTCTTCATCCCATTCTAATAATGGAAAATCTACAACCCATAATGGCGCAAACTCATCAGATTTTCTCAAACCTAAACGTGTAGCAACTTCCATTCTTAAAGCCGATAATTGTGTTCTAACTTTGTTTGCGTTTCCAGATAGGATTAAGATTAAATCGCCTGGTTTTGCATTGGTAATTTCGGCCCACTTTTTCAAATCTTCTTGATCGTAGAATTTATCTACTGATGATTTGAAAGTTCCATCTTCTTCACATTTCACATACACCATTCCCGATGCTCCAATTTGTGGGCGTTTTACCCAATCAATTAAAGCATCAATTTCTTTTCTTGTATAATTTGCACAACCTGGCGCAGCAATTCCGACAACTAATTCTGCTGAATTGAATACTGGAAAATCTTTATGTTGAGCTACAGTATTTAACTCGCCAAATTTCATTTCAAAACGAATGTCTGGTTTGTCATTTCCGTAGGTTTTCATTGCGTAATCGTAGGTAATTCTTGGGAATTTATCAACTTCAATTCCTTTGATTTCTTTAAGTAAATGACGTGTTAAACCTTCGAACATATCTAAAATATCTTCTTGCTCCACGAAAGCCATTTCACAGTCAATTTGTGTAAATTCTGGTTGGCGGTCAGCACGTAAATCTTCGTCACGGAAACATTTCACAATTTGGAAATATTTGTCCATTCCACCTACCATCAACAACTGTTTGAACGTTTGTGGCGATTGTGGAAGTGCGTAAAATTGTCCTTCATTCATTCTACTTGGTACTACGAAATCACGCGCACCTTCTGGAGTAGATTTAATTAAATAAGGTGTTTCTACATCACAAAAACCTTGGTCAGAAAGATATTTTCTAACTTCCATAGAAACTTTATGACGGAATAATAAGTTGTTTTTAACTGGATTTCTTCTGATGTCTAAATAACGGTATTTCATACGAATGTCTTCACCACCATCCGTTTCGTCTTCGATAGTAAATGGAGGTAATTGCGCTTCGTTTAAAATAGTTAGTTCTGCAACTAAAATTTCAACATCACCAGTTGCCATATTTGCGTTTTTAGACTCACGCTCAATAACAGTTCCTTTTACTTGAATTACAAACTCTCTACCAAGTGATTTTGCTTTTTCAAAAACGGCTTTATCAGTTCTTTGTTCGTCGAAAATTAATTGGGTAATTCCGTATCGATCACGTAAATCGACCCAAATCATAAAACCTTTATCTCTTGATTTTTGAACCCAACCTGCAAGGGTAACTTCTGTATTGATATGTGAAGCATTCAATTCTCCACAGTTATGACTTCTGTACATTTCTAAAAAAATTTTATGCAAAAGTAATAACAAAAAAGAAAATTTATAGTCTAATAAGATAATTATAATTACAATTTTAAATGGTTTCTTTAGTTTTATAAAATATTACCTTATTTTTACACAAACCTTATTTACATTTTTATGAAAAAAATCACCTATTTACTACTACTATTTGTTTGTTTTTCTTTTGCTCAAAACACTGGAAAAGTTACGTTTTTTGCCAAAATTGAAAACAGAAACTCAGACACACTGACAATTTATGGCCCTAAAAAATTTAAACACAAAATTCCTGTAAACAAAAAAGGCGTTTTTGAATCTAGTTTTGATATAACTGAAGGATTACACCAATTTAATGATGGTGTAGAATCTTCAATGCTATTTTTGAAAGATGGCGATGATTTAAAATTGAATATGGACGCTAAAGAATTTGATGAAACTATTGTTTATAAAGGTAAAGGAGAAAAAGAAAATAATTATTTAGCGCAAAAAGCTCTTTCTGATGAAACATTTGAAATGGAATTAGAAAATTTGCTAGAAAAAGATGAAACGGTTTTTAAAGCCGCTTTAGACAAAAAGAAAACAGATGATTTGGCTAAATTAGAAGGCAATGGATTGAATGAAAAATTTGTTGGCATATACAAACCAATGATTTTACAAGAATCTGTTATGCTTTTACAATACTATAATCAAAAAGCTGAAGCTAAAAAAACTGAAGGAACTCAAGCTGCTTCGTTTGATTATGAAAATCATAAAGGAGGAAAAACTAAGTTAGAAGACTTGAGAGGAAAATATGTTTACATTGATGTTTGGGCAACATGGTGTGGTCCATGTAGAGCAGAAATTCCTCATTTGAAAAAAGTGGAAGAAAAATATCATGGAAAAAATATTGAATTTGTAAGCATTTCTGTAGATGTTGACAAAGATCATGAGAAATGGCAAAAATTTGTAACTGACAAAGAATTAGGTGGTATCCAATTATTTGCAGACAAAAACTGGAATTCAGATTTCATCAAAGCATTTGGAATTAATTCTATCCCAAGATTTATATTAATTGACCCAACTGGAAAAGTTGTAAAATCTGATGCACCAAGACCTTCTTCAGCTGCACTAGTAGAATTATTAGATAGTTTAGTAAAATAATTTCCCGTTTTTTATACCTTATTTTAAAGCCAATGCATAATGTGTTGGCTTTTTCAATGTTAAGTTTTTATCCAATGTTACCAAATTGTTAACTAAAAGTTTTTTTATTGTAAAAATTAATATATATTTGTTATGTAATTATTAACCCAATAAATAAATGTATATGAAAAATTTAGTGATTTCTGGGATGTTATTGGTTTCTGGAGTGTTTTTTGCTCAAGATGTAAAACCAAAATTTGTTGCTACAGACGATAACACAGTACAAGCAACATATTATTATGATAATGGTCAAGTAAAACAAGAAGGTTCTTATGTAGATGGAAAACTTGATGGAAAATGGGTTTCTTATAATGAAGATGGTACAAAACAAGCTTCAGGAGAATATAAAAATGGAGAAAAAGTTGGCACTTGGACTTTTTGGAACTCAGGTTCATTAAGTAAAGTTGAATTTGCTAATAGCAGAATCGCATCCGTAAAAAAATTAAACAACGATTATTTAGTTACTAAATAATTTTAAAACTAATAAAAAAGTCCCGATTTTCATCGGGACTTTTTTTATATACTATTGTGAATTACTATTATAAAGTATGTTTCGGATTAAAACCATCATCGCTTAATTCTGCATGAACGTAATCAGCTACCATTTCAGCTTCATAATCTGTTTTTTCTCCTTTAGAAAATTTAGTAATTATTTTCTCCATAATTTCATAGATTACAGGAACCACGATTAAGGTTAAGAATAACGATGAAATTAATCCTCCAATAATTACCCAAGCCAAACCATTTTTCCATTCTGCTCCAGCTCCAGCTGCTAATGCAATTGGGAACATACCAAATACCATCGCAATCGTGGTCATTAAAATTGGACGTAACCTTGCATGATTCGCTTGAATTAACGCCGTTCTAATACTCTCACCAGCTTTACGTCTTTGATTTGTATAATCCACCAACATAATCGCATTTTTACACACCAGACCAATCAACATAATGATACCCAAAATAGTAAAAATATTAAGCGAATTGTTCGTTAAAGCTAATGCTAACATGGCTCCGATAAACGAAAGCGGAATGGCAAATAATACTACGAATGGATGTACAAAACTGTCGTATAATGAAACCATTACAAGGTAAACCAAGATAATAGCGGCTAATAAAGCAATTCCAAGTGTTCCAAAACCTTCACTTTGGTTTTCCATATCTCCTCCCCAAATGTAATCTACTCCGGTTGGTTTTTCTAACTTATCTAATTTCTCTTGCCATTGTGATACAATTGTTCCAGATGGAACACCTACATTTTGACCTTTAACAGTAACAGATGCCGATTTGTCTCTTCGTTCTAATTCACTTGGGCCTGAGCTTTCAGTCACGGTTGCAAATTGAGTTAATTTAATTTGTTCGCCTCTATCGTTGATGAAAATCAGGTTACTTACATCGGCAATACTTTTTCTGTCGAATGCATTATATTTAATGTTGATGTCATATTCGTATTCACCAGCTCTAAATCTTCCATCGGTATTTCCACTAAATGCGGTTTGCATCGTCATACCTACAGTTTGTAGACTCAAACCAAGTGCTGCCATTTTATCTCTATCAACCTGAACGTTTACTTCTGGATTTCCGTCTTCTACCGATAATTCAATTTCTGTTGCTCCTGGAATCGTGCGTAATTCTTTTTCAGCAGCTTTAGCAAATGCCATAGCTGTCTCTACATTCGGACCCGTAACGATTAAACCTAAAGTTGCATCTTCAGCAGTTCCTAAAATACCTACTGGAACCGTTTTAACTTTTGCTCCAACTAAGATTTTCTCTAATTTACGTTTTGTTTTCGCAGCATAAACGTTTGCCGGTTCATCACGTTTGTCTAAACCAACCATTTTTACGTTAATCTCCGATTTATAGGCAGTTGCTTGAGAGGCACCTAAACCTTCACTAGTTTGACCAATAGTTGTAATTTGACTGTGAACGAATGGTTCTTTTTTCAAGAAAGCTTCTGCTTTTTGCGTCATAAAATTAGTTTGTTCTAACGAAGCGTCTTTTGGCATTTCAATTTGAACTAAAAACTCACCACTATCAGATGCTGCGAAGAATTCACCTCCAATAAATCCACCACCCATTAATCCGATGGTTGAACCAAAGAATAATACTAAAACAACTATAAAAGTTTTGATATAATGGTCTAAACACCAAGTTAACAATCCTGAAACCCAATCCGTAAAACGAGTTAAATAACTTTCGAATTTAAGTATAATTCTTCCGAAAAGTGTTTTTCCTGTAATGTGTTCTAATTTCCCATATCTTGATGATAACCAAGGAATAATAGTAAACGAAGCCACTAACGACAACAAAGTAGAGATAATAACAGTTACACAGAATTGCGTAATAATGTTAGAAACTAATCCTGTACTCATTGCAATTGGTAAAAATACTACCACAATTACTAAGGTGATCGATACAACGGTTCCGCCAATTTCGGCAGTTCCATCATAGGCTGCACGAACTTTGTTTTTACCCATTTCCATATGGCGGTAAATGTTTTCCAATACCACAATCGCATCATCCACCAAAATACCAACTACCAATGATAATCCTAATAAACTCATTAAGTTTAAAGTATATCCCATTAAATAAATTCCAATAAAAGTTGCAATTAATGAGGCTGGAATAGAAACCATTACAATTAATGAATTTCTGATACTATGTAAGAAAAACAACATTACAAATGCAACCAGTAATACCGCTATAAGTAAGTCATGAACTACCGCATCAGCTGCTTCTAATGTAAAAATGGTACTATCTTTTGCAATTTCAAGTTGTAATTCTTTTGATTTATAATCATTTTCTAATTTATTGATAGTTTTTACTAATTCTTCACTAACTGCTACAGCATTTGCATCAGATTGTTTAACAATTTGTAAAAGAATTGCACTTTTTTGATCTACACGAGCAACTTTTTCAGCAATTTTTTGAGTGTCTTGAACATCGGCAATATCACCTAAGCGAACTTGAATTCCGTCTTTTGATGATACAATTAAGTTTCTTAATTCTTCAACATTTTTATATTTTCCAGCTAAACGAATTAATATTTTTTGGTCACGCGTTTGAATATTTCCTGTAGGAAAATCCAAATTTGATGATAAAATATTTTGTTGCACTTGCGGAATCGAAAGTCCGTAACCTTGCATTTTTACTGCGTCAAGATTTACTTGAATTTCTCTCTCTTGTCCACCAATAATGTTTACTTGCGCCACACCTTGAACACGAGATAAAATAGGTGCTAATTTTTTATCAATTAAGTCGTAAAAAGCAACCTCATCCATTTTTCCGTTGGCACCAATTGTCATAATTGGTAAATCACTCAAGGAGAATTTAGTTAACGAAGGTGTTTCAGCATCATCTGGTAAATCACTAATGATGGCGTTAATCTTACGTTGTGCATCGTTCATCGAAATATTAACATCAGCATTTGAAGTTAATGTAATGGATACGGTTGATAAACTTTCGTATGATTTTGAATCAATTTTTTTAATATTCTCTAAAGAAGCTACTGCATCTTCAATTTTTTTAGTTACCGTATTTTCAATTTCACTTGGCGATGCACCAGGATAAATTGTGGCAATTGTAATTACGTTGGTTTCAAATTTAGGAATCAATTCGTAACCTAAATTGCTATAACTGAACAGTCCACCAAGTGTTAGAATTGTAAATAATACAATTACTAACGACGGGCGTTTTATCGATATTTCTGCTAATTTCATATATTTTTATTATTTAATAACTTCAACAGCGTTTCCGTCTTGTAAGTTGATTTGTCCAGTTACAATTACAATTTCTCCGTTAGATAATCCGTCTAAGATTTCTACTTTGTCTCCTAAAATTCTACCTGCGGTTACTTTTTTAAGTTTTGCAGTTCCGTTTTCAATTACAAAAATTTCGTTACTACTAACACTTCCAACAAATGCGTTTCTTGGTACAATTTTCAACATTTGTTTTTGTTGGTTTGAAGCAAATTTTGCTGTTCCATACATACCCGCTTTTAAGTCGTTTGAAGTATTGTTTGTGATTTCAATTTCAACAGGGAAGTTTAAACTTGCATCAGCTTTTGGAGCAATGAAAGTAATTTTTCCAGTAAATTCTTTGTCAGGATACACGTTTGAACCCACTTTAATTACGCTTCCTACTTTTAAGCTGGCTACTTGACTTTCGTTAACCGTAACTTTTAATTTTAATTTAGATACGTTTACAATTTCGAACAATTCTGTTGGTGGCATTCCAGATAAAATAGAACCTGGTTCAATGAATTTTTTATTGATAAATCCACTAATTGGCGCTTTAATTCTAGTGTCACCTACGTTGATGTTAGCTTGAGTTAAATTAGCTTTTGCGTTTACCATTGCTAATCGTGCTTGATCTAATTGTTGTTTCGTTACACCGCCTGTTTTAAAAGCATTTTCAAATCTTGTATAATCTGCAACAGCGTTTTGATATACAGCATTTGCGTTTTGCGCATTTACATTTATAACATCGCTTCTTACAATAGCAAGTGTTTGTCCGGCTTTTACATAGTCACCTTCTTTAACTAAAACTTGGGTTACTTTTCCTGATTTTTCTGCAGCAAATTTTAATTCTTGAATAGGTTCAAAGTTTCCGTTTGATACGAAATCTAATGAAACTTCTTCTGTTTTTACAGTATCCACTTTTACAGAAACTGATGCGTTTTTTTCAGCTACGATTGCAGTTTTAGCTTCGTTTTCTGCTTTGTTTTTAGTTAATATAAATCCGATTAAACCTAATGAGGCTAAAATGATTACTATGGTTATAATTGTCTTTTTCATTTTAATTATTTATTGGTTAGTGTTTTAAGTTCGCCTTTTGATTTTATGAATTGAATTTCTGCTAATTTGTATTCTAAAATAGCATTAGTATAATTGTTTTGTGCTTCAACCAATGCATTTTCAGCATCTAATAAATCGGTTAATGCAGCTAATCCTTGCGTGTAATTATTATTGGTATTGTTAAAAACTTCTTGCGCAAGTTGTGCGTTTTCTTTTTGATTATTGATGGTTATCAAACTGTTTTCAAGTTGCTTTTTTGCATTATCAAACGCTAAATCCAAAGCTAATTTGGTGTCATCAAGATCTACTTTTAAAGAACTTAATGCGTTGTTTGCTTGTCTTACTTTTGCTCTTGTTCCAAATCCCGCAAAAAGTGGTACTCTTAAATTTAAACCAATTGAAGCATAGTCTGACCAATAAACACCATCAGCTGGTTTTGCAAATAATGGCATTTCAGGACCTTGACCAATATAGTTGTAACTTCCGGTTAATGAAAGTGTTGGATAATATGCCGCTTGAACCGCCTTTTTTTGGTACGTTAATAATTGTTCTTGTTTTTTAAGTAACAAATATTCTGTTCTTCCAGTAACATCAGCTGTTGATGATAAGTCTTGTGGTGTAACTTCAAAAGCAGTATTAGGAATAATGATTTTGTTTTCCATTGGCATTCCCATATAAAATTTCAACGCATTTTCTTGAAGCGAAATTGCATTTAAAATTTGCTGACGAAGTGAATTGATATTGTTGACACGAACGGTAATTCTGTCATAATCAATTTTTTTAGCCAAACCATTATCATATTGCCCTTTGATGATGTCTTTTACTTTGTTTGTGTTTTTCAAGTTATTATCAACTACGATAAGTTTTTGTTGTTGCACATATACTTGATAATATGCATTTGCAACACGTTCAATAACCTGCTCTTCGGTTAATTGTTCGTTAATTTGATAAAACTCTCTTGTAGATTTGGCAGCTTTTAAACCTGTAAAAACCGATTGATCAAACAAAGCTTGATTCAAAGAAATGCCAGCTCCAGAATTCCATTTTTGACCAAAAGCTGCTTGAATTGTTGTACCTGGTGCTCCAAAATTATCTCCATCAATTACTGTTGTTTGTAAAATTGGGTTATAATTCAAACTTCCATTAGCCGAAATTTGCGGTAAAGCTCTCGAACGAACTTCTTGAATTTTATACTCGCTATTTTCTACTTCTAATTTTGCTTTCTTAGCTTCTGCTTTGTTCTCAAGTGCAAAAGTGATAGCATCTTTTAATGTTAGTGGTGCTACTTCTTGCGCACTTACCGACAGTGTAAAAGTTAATAATGTTATGAGGATTGTGTTCTTCATTGTTTATATAATTGGGTTTTTAAGGTGTTTTTCTAATTCAATAATTCCAGCTAATGTTGCCATCGCTCTAATGTGATATTCCAAAGCTTTTACTTCTAATTCATGTGCATCATTTTCTAACATAGTGTTCTCGTTAATATTGAAAATTAGTGTGTAATAAAATTTCACATAGTTGTCCACATCTAAATTTTCTCGATATAAACCTTCATTAATACCTTTAATAATGTTTTGTCTAAAACAATCTTCACAAATGCTTACTTGTTGGGTTAATACTTTGTCGTAAATTTCTGGATAGTGTTTTTTTAACTGATAAATTGGAGATGATTCAGCTGATTTGAACATTTCTCTAAACATTCTTTTGATTTCGAAATTTTCTTCAATAGCGTTAAAGTTTTTAGATACAATTTTATCAATCGTTTCATGAACTTCTTTGTGGACCATTTCAACACTTTGTTCAATTAAAACATCTTTATTGCTAAAATATTTGTAAATCGTTTTTTTTGAAATGCACATTTCGCAAGCAATATCATCCATAGTAATGCTCTTGAAACCAAGTCTCAAAAACATTTCTTTCGCTTTATTTATAATTTTATCTTTCATTTTTATAGTAAAATCGCATTTTGGGATTTTATTTTCGGGTACAAATGTATACAGGAAACTTTTAACACCAAAATAGTTTCCGTTGTTTTTACATAAATTTAACATTTGATATATTCGTGTCGTTTCAGAATATTAAAGTATTTTAGCAAAAATTTCTAAACAATGCATTCTATATCGTACTATCAGGAGAAAATGACCAATCATTTTTCTCAAATCGTTGCTAATAAAGAGCCTAAAAATTTATACGAACCTATCGAGTATATTTTATCGCTTGGTGGAAAAAGAATGCGTCCCGTTTTGACTTTAATGGCAAGCGAAGTTTTTAATGTAGATTGTGAAAAAGCGATTCCGGCAGCTACTGCGGTTGAGGTGTTTCACAATTTTTCATTAATTCACGACGATATTATGGATGATGCGCCTTTACGAAGAGGCAATCAAACCGTTCATGAAAAATGGGATTTGAATACCGGAATTTTATCAGGTGATGCGATGTTGATTTTAGCGTATCAATTCTTTGAAAATTATGAGCCTAAAACATTTCAAAAATTAGCCAAATTATTCAGCAAAACGGCTTTAGAAGTTTGTGAAGGACAACAATATGATGTAGATTTTGAATTGCGTGACGATGTTACAGTTCCTGAATACCTAAAAATGATTGAATACAAAACCGCTGTTTTAGTTGGTGCTGCTATGAAAATGGGAGCAATTGTAGCCGAAACTTCTGATGAAAATGCAGATTTGATTTATGATTTCGGATTGAATTTAGGAATTGCATTTCAACTACAAGACGATTATTTAGATGCTTTTGGAAATCCAGAAACCTTCGGAAAACAAGTTGGTGGCGATATCATCGAAAACAAAAAAACCTATTTATACTTAAAAGCAATTGAGTTTTCAAAACCAGAAGAAAAACAACAATTGTTGCATTTGTTTTCGATTCAACCAACAGATAATAATGATAAAATCGAATCTGTAAAAGCCATTTTTAATGCTTCTGGAGCAAGTGAGGCTACTAAAAAAGCCATTCAAGACTATACTTTCAAAGCATTTGAAACTCTAGAAAAAATGGATATTGAAACCGAGAAGAAAGCCGTTTTAAAAGCTTTTGGCGAAAATTTAATGGGAAGAAATGTATAGTCAACAACAATGGCAAAATCAAGTTCAAAATTCAATTTTAAAACTTGTAATTGATATTGTTTTTTCTATTTGAACTTGTAATTGAACTTGAAAATGTATAATCCACCCGCAAATATTGATACTTTAATTTCGCAAGCCGAGGAAGAACATTTGTACTTTAAACTAATTGAGCAAGTGAATAAAGATTTTGCTTTGGCGAATGAATCTTTAGATGTACCAGCAAGTATTTTTCCGTTTGAATTTAAGAATTTGGTTCAAGAGAAAATTTACAAACTCATTCAATACAAATTTGCTGAATATTTGAATTTACTCTACATCATAGATGTTCCAGAAGAGCAAATCAAAAAATTAGATGGTTCTGATTTGGTAGAATTGTCGGAACAAGTAGCCTTTTTGGTTTTAAAACGCGAGTGGCAGAAAGTGTGGTTTAGAAATAAGTATTAGAAATAAATTCTCACAAAAGGCATAAAAGCCTCTGCATAAATATTGTCTCTGTCTTTGTGCAAAACATTGTATCGAATTCCGAAAGTTACATTTTCATTGCGATAACCTGCGCCTAAAAACAAAGCTGTATTCCAAAAATCTTGTTTATCACTTCCATAAGAATCTTCAAAAGTTCTATTAACCCTTAATTGCTCTAATTCAGTTGATAATTGTAATTCCTCAATAGGATGAAACAGCGCGATTAAACTTCCACCATATAAGTTTGCATTATAAAAATCTTTTTGCTTTATATAACTATATTGAGCTCCTAAACCAGCTGAAACATAATGATTAAAGTTATAAACTGCGCTTGGAGCAACCATAATATCTGCATAACCATTTCCTAGACCTAAACCGAAACCACCTCCAAATTGTACATGACTCCAGAAATCACTTTTTGCTTTCATTTCGGTGTCTTCTTGTGCAGAAATTTCAGAATTGAAACAAAATAAAAACACAATAGTTAACAAAAATGTTAAATTCATTACAGAATTCTTTTTCATAATTCGATTTTCAAAAAATTAATGTCATAAAAGTATAAAAATCCTTGAAAGATTATCATAAAATGTTTTACTTTTGCGTAAAATTTTTAATTAAAAGGTCTTTCAGACAACACAATATGGATAGGTTTTCCTTTTTAAACGCTGCACACACTGCTTTTTTTGCAGATTTATACGAACAATATTTACAAAATCCAGATAGCGTAGAGCCAAGCTGGAGAAGTTTTTTTCAAGGATTTGACTTCGCACAAGCAGGTTATGGTTCTGAAGAATTTGCCGCACAAGTAGTTCAAGTAGCTTCGGGTGATTCAGGTGAAATTTCTGAAAAAATGCAAAAAGAGTTCAATGTTCTAAAATTAATCGAAGGATATAGAACTCGCGGACATTTATTCACAAAAACAAATCCAGTAAGAGACAGAAGACTTCACGGACCTTCTTTAGCTCTTGAAAATTTCGGATTATCGCAAGCCGATTTGAATACAGTTTTTGATGCTGCTAAAATGGTGAACATGAAGCCTTGTACTTTGGCTGATATTATCAAGCATTTAGAAAACGTATATTGCCAATCTATCGGAGTGGAGTACATGTACATCAGAGAGCCACACAAATTAGAATGGATTAAAAATCGTTTAGACATTAACGACAATTTACCAAACTTTTCAACAGATAAGAAAAAACATATCCTTAAAAAATTAAACGAAGCGGTTTCTTTCGAGAACTTCTTGCATACTAAATATGTTGGTCAAAAACGTTTCTCTTTAGAAGGTTGTGAAGCAGTTATTCCTGCTTTAGACGCTTTAGTAGAAGCTGCTGCTGACAAAGGTGTTGAACAATTCGTAATGGGAATGGCACACAGAGGTCGTTTGAATGTATTGGCTAACATCTTTGGAAAAAATACACAAAATATATTCTCTGAATTCGACGGAAAAGACTATGACGAAGACGCTAACTTTGATGGTGACGTAAAATATCACTTAGGTTTAACTTCAGATAGACTAACCGATTCAGGTAAAAAAATAAACTTAAATTTAGCTCCAAACCCTTCGCACTTAGAAACAGTAGGTGCTGTTATTGAAGGAATCACAAGAGCAAAACAAGATAGAAATTATCCAAATGATTTTTCAAAAGTATTACCAATCGCTGTTCACGGTGATGCCGCTGTAGCTGGTCAGGGTATTGTATATGAAATTATTCAAATGGCGAAATTAGATGGTTACAAAACAGGTGGAACTATCCATTTAGTAATCAATAACCAAGTTGGATTTACAACGAATTATTTAGATGCACGTTCGTCAACGTATTGTACGGATATCGCGAAAGTAACTTTATCACCAGTTTTACATGTGAATGCAGATGATGCAGAAGCAGTAGTTCATGCGATGTTATTTGCGTTAGATTACCGTATGGAATTTGGTGGAGACGTTTTCATCGATTTATTAGGATATAGAAAATATGGTCATAACGAAGGTGATGAGCCTCGTTTTACCCAACCAATTTTATACAAAGCTATTTCAAAACATAAAAATCCAAGAGATTTATATGCAGAGAAATTAACTCAAGAAAATGTGATTTCTGCTGGTTTTGTAAAAGAATTGGAAGAAGCATACAAAGCAAAATTAGATGAGAATTTAGAAGCTTCTCGTAAGAAAGACTTAACTGTAATTACACCATTCATGGAAAATGAGTGGGAAGGTTACAAACAGGTTTCGGATGATGTAATGCTTCAAAAATTTGACACGAAGTTTGATAAAAATCAATTAGCTGAAATTGCTAAAACCATTACTGAACTTCCTGCTGATAAAAAATTCATCAGTAAGATTACGAAGTTAATTGGTGATAGAAAGAACATGGTTGAAACCAATAAATTGGACTGGGCAATGGGCGAATTATTAGCTTATGGTTCTTTAATGTCTGAAGGTTTTGATGTTCGTATTTCTGGGCAAGATGTGGAACGTGGAACATTTTCACACCGTCATGCTGTTGTTAAAGTTGAAGATTCAGAAGAAGAAGTAATTCTTTTAGATAAAATAAAAGATAAAAA
>ERZ1034361.111-NODE-111-length-56740-cov-5.890952_pt1 | contig 56740 bp, 73 predicted proteins | sample MGYA00520617_ERZ1034361 | MGnify/ENA primary metagenome ERZ1034361 (study PRJEB33736, sample SAMEA104284507) | Azolla filiculoides | biome: Urban; feature: Water surface; material: Ditch water | place: Netherlands | collected 2015-10-28 | depth 0-0.1 m ... | reverse complement strand
AAGCGCAGGGAAGGACACACGGCCAGGACCGCAGATGGCGTTTCAAACGCGACCATCAATCGTCACATGGAAGCGATCCAGCGTGTCCTGAACTGCGCCGTCGAATGGAAATGGATAACCGCTGCCCCTAAGATCCGCCACCTCACTGAGAGCGCAGGCCGACTTAGATGGTTATCAAAGGACGAGATCACTCGGCTCCTTGCGGCACTCCCCCCACACTTGGAAGCAATGGCCAGGTTCTCGCTTGAGACAGGGCTGCGTGAAAACAATGTACTTGAATTGGAATGGTCGCAGGTCGATACCGAGCGGGAGGTCTGCTGGGTGCATGCCGACCAGTCGAAGAACAAGACAGCCTTCCCCGTCGACCTCAGTCCAGAAGCTATTGCTGTGCTGGAAGGGCAGCGCGGCAAGCACGAAAATCTGGTCTTCCCGTACAACGGCAAGGCCATGAGCAAGGCTTCAACAAATGCTTGGTATCGCGCAATGGAATCGGCTAAGATCACGGGTTTTACGTGGCACGGTCTGCGGCATACTTGGGCTAGTCACCACGTTATGAATGGAACACCGCTTGAGATATTGCAGAAGTTGGGTGGCTGGTCGTCGTTGGAGATGGTCATGCGTTATGCACACCTAGCTCCTAGCCATGTCGCAAGCTGGGCAAAGAACGCACGAACTACGTCCTGATTACGTCATAGTAGAAACCAAGAACCGCACAGATAGAGGCATCCAGATGGCAGAAGAACTGCTCCATAAGCTTATTCTCTCCCCTGCCGCGCCTTAATAATCAGTCACTTACAACAACGCTGAATCTACATTTCACGACATAAAGCGCCATAAAGCCCCATTAAATACGGCTCAACGTCACGTTTACGCCATAGCGATTTATGCGGCTATACTCAACGAATGGAAGCCGCAATTCTCTGGATACCAATCCTCGCCGTCATCGCATGGTTCGTGATCAACGGACACCAACACGCCCTGCTCCTCATCTGCTGGGGAGCAATGGCGCTTGGTATCGTCTTCTCACTAGGCCGCGCTCTTCTCTTCTAGCGCCTTGACCCTGTCGTTGAACGCCTTCATACGGGCAGTGATCTGCTGATCAATCAGCTTAACCCGTTCGACGTTGTCCATCTTCTTAGCCAGCCGCTTGGCCTGGTTCAGCTTGGTGATCTCGCGCTCGACCTGATTGCCGGCCATCACCAGCATCGCCTCTGGGTTCTCGCGCAGGTACTCACGGGCTTCTTCGCCACGCTTTGACTCGCGCAATCCCTTAAGCTCGTTCTCATGCTCGTTGATCCGGGTGATCGCCGCGTAGAACTTGCCGCCCTCGGCGGACTTGCCTTGGGTATCCCCAACGAAACGACCAACTAGCGGGATCTTGTAGAGTGGCAATTCTTCGCCAGACATTGGTGATAGTAGTGTCTGCTCCAGCTTGGAAGCCTCGCGCCCTACACCACCGGTAACTTGGCCGATCAGGTAGTCCAACTGGTCAGGCGTCGGTGACAGCAGACCCTTCTTGAACTCAGTACCACCGGTCAGCGCATTGATCCCGTAAGAGATGGCCTTGCTCCAAGAGGTAGCCGAGTCCTTGGTACGCATGTGACCCGGTGTCGGGTCGGTAGCGTTGCGGTCCAGCTTGGCAATCGGTTTCCCTGAGAAGTCACGGTTCTCGGTGAGTGCTGCGAACGGATCGACAATCGTCGGGGCAATCGTCTGGAGAGAGATGCCGGCGTTGCCAATCGGATTGAAGGTGTCAGCGAACAGACCGATGATGTCGCCCACTCGCTTGGCCGGGTTCTTGAAGCCAGACAGCACGAACTCTGTCGGGATGCGTGAGAGGCTCGGAATAACGTGGAAGCCCAGCGGCATTGGGATGGAGAAGTATTTGCCATCACCAATCGGGATGATGATGTTGCGCTCACGGATGAAATCAGGAGGTTCGTCATCACCAAACCCAGCCGCAGCCAGCAGCAGAGCCTGCATCGACCCGAGCAGCAATCCGCCCGTGATGATCTTCTTACCGGCAGGTCCGGTGAGTGTCTCGGCCAGGCGTGCGGTTCCTTGAACAGATGCGTTAAAAAATGCGTAAATAGCGCCCATCTGTGTAGCCACTTGGCCCTTGCGGTTGAAATTCACCGTCAGGTTCTTAGCCAGAGAAGCGGCCTGTTCCTTGCTCATGCCGTTCTCTTTGGCAGCACGGTAAGCAGCAAGGCGGACACCGTTCTCCATCGTGTTGTTGTAGTCAGACAGCCAGCCAAAGATAGGCGACTTCTCGCCAAGCTGGAGCCAGCGCAGCAAGCCGGTCTTGCCGAGGTTCTTGATCTCAGCCTGGATGGCTTCACCACGCATCTCTGCGTTGCTGTACTGGTCACGATACCCCGTCTGACCGCCGACGCTCTGGAACTCTTCCCACTCCTGCGCCCAGACCGAGGTAGGCACCCGGCCTGCACGGTGCGCACGCATGTCTGAGTAGATTCCCTTGATAGCTGACAAGGTATATCCCATGACCTTGGACTGCTGACCCTTGAGGTCAGTGGTCGAGAGGTTCATCAGCGCACCCTGAACGTCACGGGTCAAGTTGATCACTCCGAAGATCGGATTAAATTGCGTGTTCACGCTGGCAAAGTAGCGAGTCAGCTTGCTGGTAGCGGAAAGCACACGACCAAGCTGATCAGCATCAAGGTTCTTGATCGCCTGCGCCATGCGCATCGCACGTTCGTCCGTCTCTTCCATGATGACGTAGTGGTCTTCACCGTTGATGCGGGTGAGGATCACGTTGTCTTGCTGGCGGAAGTTTGGAACGACGCGGGTGACCACCTCTTCCTTGCCACCGCGCTCAACCACAGCGCGTTCTGTAGGGGCGTTGTCAGCCGACCAGAAGTCTGGGTTAGGGTTGGATTGAACCAGCCCAAGGAGAGCGTTGCCAACACGGTTCTTTTCAGCCCTGACGATGTTGCGCTCACGCTGCATGGCGATGTTGCCGATGATGTCGACAACTGCTTTCTTGGAGCCTGTACGGCGCTTGGTGGCCGGGCCACGGACTGAGTAGCCTTTGCCGGTTCCCATCGTTCCGCCATCGACATCCTCGCGGAACAGCGGAACGTAGTGCTTGTATGCACCGTTCCATGCGTCGATGGTCGATTGCTTCTCAAGGCCAGAGGCCACAAGGATGTCCTGAGACTTCTTGTTGATCGCGTCGATCTTCTTTGCCAGCGCCTCAAAAGCAGTGCGCTTGTTAGCCGGCAGGCCAGCAAGATACGCCCGTGCGTCGGCAGTCTTGATGCCAGAGCCAGCATCCTGCATCTGCGGGTTGATCTTGGCGATGTGCCTGTTGGCTTCTTCGGCATGCCGGTTCCAGAGGTACTCCTCAAAGTCCGTCATATCGACGCCGCGCATCCGCATCTCCTGCAACATCGGGCGAAGCTCAAGATCCAGGAAGTCGGTGACGCCCTTGGCAGACTTGCCGTGGAACAGTTCTTCCTGAAGGTACGGGTTAAACTTGTCAGCGATGGTGCCGACAGCCTTCTTGATCTCTTCCACCACGCGGCGCAGGTCGATCTGCTTATCCTGCAACGAGTAGATTACGTCGTCCATCTTGGATGGAGCAGGCGCATCCCAGTTGCTGGTGCCACGCGCCCGTGAATACCTGATGTCAGGATTGGTCGCGTCGAAGGCTCCAGAGTTGCCGATTGCGGATTTGATTTGGGTCGGAGAGAAGACGATGAAATACTCCGGCGTCGATTTGCCTTCTTTGTTCCACGCCCCATCGAAGCCAGTCTCCTTGAGATTCTTGACGACGGAGGCCGGCATGTAGCTGTCAAAGGTGGTGGGCTTGTCGAGCTTGATGTAGGCAGGCATCAAGTTGCCACCGGTATCGACCTTGCTGTACCGGACGCCAGCATAAACACTGGCCAGGTCACTGCTCGTTGTGAAATACACGGCACCATCCTTGAACTCGTCGAAGCTGTCGCGGGTGCCGTGATAAACCACCAGTGGCTTGCCATCAGCATCAACCGCCTTGCTGTTGCCGAACCAACGCCAGAAGTTGCGCACGCCTTCCTCGGTCGACGCGATTGGCTGACCCTTGCTGTTCGCAACCGGGCGCTGTATGCCATCGACGTCGATCTTGCGTTTCAGTGAGAACCGCAGATCATTGTCATTCTCGCTGAATGCCCCAGTGTTCTGGGTTGCGCTCTTGGCCTGGTTGCTATTGAAGAACACGAATACATCATCGGCCTCTGCATACCCGCCTTGGCCACCGTTATCGACAACCCTGCGGATGATCGCGCCGTCGTTGCCGTAGCGTTTTGCCTCTTCAGCGACTGAGTTTGTGTTCTCGTCTAGTTCTGTGGCTTCATGGACTTCACCATTGTTTGCTTCGGCAACTTCCTCCGCCATATCGTAATCCATGAACCGCTCACCGTTGGGGCCATAGATGTTCTCGGCATCCCATGCATCGCCAGGCGTCTTTACCTCGTACTTGTCAAAGACTTGGCCATCCCAGTTAGCCCCCTCGAAGTCGGCTTCATTCGGGTAGCGGATATTCAGGAACAGTGAATAGACGCCGCGCTGCTGGTCGTAGTCATCTTCTGGACGATCATAACCTTCCTCATCTTCGTAGAGGCCGGTATTTAGATCAATCTCGGTGCCACGCCCAGCGTAGGTGTAGGCCGTGTCTCGCGTAGCTGCAGCGAATACCATCGGGCTGCGGTGCTTGTCGCCATACTCCGGCTGCATCTTGCGGAAGCCGCCCTTCAATGATCCGTGATAAACAACGAGCGGTTCGCCGTTTGCATCAACGACTTTGGATACTTTTCCGCCGCCGTCCGACCAGACGCCATTGCCGTCCTTGGCGTTGTGGAACGACAGCCAGTCACCGAACCACTTCTTAAACTCCGGCGTGCGAACCTGCAGATACTGCTTCTCATCGAGGTTTGACTTCTTTCCGTTCGGCGCAAGTAGATTGCCTTTGGCATCACGAACCACTTCACCGGCAACGCCGCGCTTGAGTTGATCAAGGTGCTTCTCGATCATCGGCTTGGCCTTTGCGTCAGCCGTTTCAAGGCGCTTCTCAATTGCATCTAGTTCTGCGCGTGCCGGTGAGAACTTAACCCCACCACGCATCGCCGCCACAACGTCAGACTTGTAATAGTCCTTCCCGTCATCCAGCATCGTGGCTTCAGGCACCATGCGCTTCCAGTCGGAGCCTGGCATCTTTCCGGCAGGCAGGTTGCGTGCGTTCTCTACGCGGTCTGCAGCTTCGTTACCGGCATTACCGGCACTATTACCGGTGGTGATAGGAGGCTTACCGGCACTTACCGGTACATTATGTCGTCCGAGCAGGACAGCGGCTCTCTGCGTGCCAAAGTCGCTGACGTAGCCATCGAAGCCTGCGTCAATGACTGCAGACTCAAAAGCGTTCATGCGGTCATCACCAACCAGGCCACGGTCAAGCTTCCGCTGAACCCATGTGTCAGCATCGAGATCGTACAAATTGTTTAGCTTGACGCTATGGGGGATCGAGCCTACGCCCTGCTCTGGGGTGACGCCTTTGCCGGAATCGACGTAGAAATAGACGCGCTCACTGAGGCGCTTGTCTTTGGCGGCAGTAACACGCGGACCTTCTTTGCCGCGTGCGCCAGTGCCGTAGTATCGGCCATCAAGACTGCTCCGCTCTGCGCCAGAGTAGTGGATGCCGACAACGCTTACTGCTCCTGCTTGCCCAGCACCGTATCCAGATTCGCCTTCAGCGCGTCCTCCAACCCGTCCATCGCTGGAAGCATTGGATCGCTTGGTGCTGAGTTTGACGCCGAGGTTTCGTTGCTGGTCTGCATCGAGTCCTTTGACTTGTTCAATAATTCCGTAAGCACGGGATGCCAGAGATGCTCGGTTAGAAGCGTCTTGTACCCCCTGATTTCCTCCAGCGGAATCGGCTTTCCGTCCAACTCGTCGTGCTTTCTGCCCAGCCAGTTTGTCAGCATAGCTTCCTGCTGCGGAGCCAGCTCGTACAGAGAGTTCCCGAAGACTTGCTCCACCCTGCTCCAAGTATCGCTGTTGAATTCCTTGTCTGTCACTTTCGTTTCCTTCCCATTTCATCAAAGCCATTTCAGGCAGCGGGTCACCAGACTTCCAGCCGAACTGTTTCCATGCGTATTCGTGGTCTGGTGTTAAGTATCCTCTATCGAAAGGAACTCGCGCAACCTCCCTAAATCCATACTCAGCGTAAAGAGTAGGAAGGAAACCGTTCGGATAATCTTTGCTCGGTACGGAATAGCAATCGAGGAAGGTGACACCCTCTTCAATAGCCTTGGTCATAATGGCCGGGCCTGCGATTCCGCTGACACCAGGTTCATTATTAACGACGCTGACAAGAGTTACTTCGTTGTCAGTTAGGCCGGCAACCTCAACTCCGTAGGTAAATGGCTTCCCGCTCTTCAGTGCGAACTGGATGCGCTGATTGCCAAGGCGGTACAGTTTCATCTTCTGCGACGGAACCTTTGCCTTCTTACCCTTCTCGTTTTTGCCCCATTCCCACCCACGAATGGCGTTATCAAGTTGCTGCTGCGTGTATTGGTCAAGCGTTCCAGAGAAGTCTGATTGGCGAAGCTCACGCGCAAAGTCTGCGGCAGATACTCCACCGTCCTTTACTGCGTCGTCGCTAGTTCTCCAGTCACCGTTAATGAAAGAGATAGCCGCCTGCACCGTCGATTGATTAGGTACTGGCTTCGAGCCGATTGCATCAAGACGCTCTGCAAGTTCTGGAGTGATATTGACGACAGGCATAGACATGCCGAAGCTGCGGCCAAGCGAGATCAATGAGTCGAAGTCACCAGCGACAAGAGCAGCCTTGTCGGTTGTTTCGTACTGCGACTCAAGAAGCTTCCAAGCCTGAGAGTAGAGGCTCTTCGTCCGGTACTTCTCGCGCTTTACGCTATCCTTGAGCGCAGAGAATGGCTTCTTGCCAAGATACACATCTTGGTAGAGTTGCTTCTCGGCCAGTTTTTCCTTGTACTTGTCAGCGAACCAATCGCCCCATATCTCACGGGCGTTGATGGGAACAGACAACTTTCCGACGACCTTGCCTTTGATACCGTAGGCGTAGCTCGGGTGCTTCTCGGTGCCATTCTCGCCAAGGTTAATAAAGGCGTCGGTGTCCGCAGGCTCAAGGAACAGTACCGTGTCGAGGTGGCGACTGCCGGCGTACTCTGGGTCAGCCAGTTTTCTGATCACCTTATCAGCAGAAGGAACACCAAGCTTCTGTGCGCCTGCCTTGCTTAGTACATTGACGATTCCAGAGCGTGCGCCAAACGATGCATTGCGGATGAATGCGTGGAGTGCAGCCTTGTCATCAAATCCTGGGAACGCAGCAAGTTCATCCTTCTTATATTCCTTTGATAGCTTCTCTTTGCGGATCGACTCGGTGATCTTGCGCATACCAACAAGGTCAATCCTGCCTTGATCAACATACGCTTCAAGCGTCTTCATGTAGGCACTTACCGCTGTGGCGTTTGACTTGTGCATATCGAACATGCCAAGAGACACGGCCATGAGCGGACGACCATGCTTCTCTACAAGGCGCTCTTTCTGGGATTTGATACCTGTACCATCGTTTGCCCAGATGACCCCGTTCTCGTAGTTGCTGAGAAGCTCTGGGAAGCCAGGGCCACCGTGCAGTTGGATCGGATCGACTTCAGCGCCGTCGATGCCGGTGTAGTACCCGCCAGCCGCAGTGCGGTCGGCGATGGTAGCGAACACATCGCGCCCGACAAAATCGCTGAACCGGAACTCCGGTATCTCAGACGGATTGACGCGCTGGTCGCTACGGGCGAGAGATAGCTTTACTTCTTCTGGATATTGAACGCCTTGCGCATCTCTTCCGACAGCGCCTTGTCCTTCTTCAGTTCCTGCACCAGATCGTTCATCAACTCGTAAGCCTCGACCTTCTCCACGTCCGAGCTTGGCACGTAGTTGGGCGATTGCTTCGGATCTTGCTTCGATAATTTTGTCATAGCTTTCAACCTTTGATGGGTCAGTACCCAGACGAACTTGATTATACGCCCACAGCGCAGCCTGAACCTGACGTGGCTCCCAGCCAAGGCGGTCAGCGATGGTGCGGATGCGCTTCTTGGCAGACGCTACCTGTACCTTGGACGGCGACTTCGTGTTGAAGAACAGCATGGCGATGTGACGATCAACAGCGATTGCTTCGATGTTGCCGTCGTTAGCTTCACCGTGCTGGCTGATCTTCTGCCCCTGCAGCTTCTCGTTCTCTTTGATGCGGTTCAAGTTCTTGATGACTGCCGGCAGATAACCGAAGAACGGCTGGCCAGATAGCATCTGGTCGTATGCCTTGAGCGCCAATGTTACATTGCCCTTGACGCCAGTTGCCTGGCTGGTTGCCGAAAGGATCTTCTGGAACAGGTCGGCATCTTCGCCAAACACCTGAATGAGCGTGTCTTCGTGACGGGCGTACCAAGTCTTCCAGTCAGACTGAGATTCAGCGGCATCGACTAACTCTTGGATGGTGCGGCGGATACGGCCGTCTTTAGCCGACGAGAACTTCACCCCGCCCTCACCAGCCGTATCGACATTCCCAGTCTTCACCGCAACAGCGTACTGAGCGAATCCTTCTGCCATTGCCTTGCGGATCTGCTCAAGGTTGTCGGCCATACGGGCATCGACACCGAAAGCCTTGCCGCCACGGATCGCCTTCATCATCTTGTTGATCGCGCTGACAATCGCCAGGCGCATGCGGTTGATGATGTTCTTGCTGATCGTGGAGCCGTTGCGGTCTTCTACCTTCTGGAATACATCGGCCCAGAAGCCAGATTCAGCGAAACGGTTGCCAGACAGGTCGGCCATCCACTCTTCAACGAGCATCGCCTTGTTGTCTTTGTCGCCCAGCCACTCGATAATCTGTTCGTCGGTGAAGTCCTTCTTGCCCTCTTCCTTGGCGAAGTAGTCCTTGAACTGAGCGATCAGTTCTTTCTCAGTCAGGACACCATCCACGGCTGTCAGCATCGCGTCGTACGAGGCTTTCGCTTCGGACTTGAGCGCGTGCATCATCTCGTGGCCGAGAATGCGCAGCGGTGTCGTGCTGGCGTTCTGGTTGATGTAGATCGTGTTGCCGCGCTGCCAGAAACCATCGGCCGCATTCTCGCCAGCATTGAAGAAAACCACCCGCTTCTTGAAGATGCTTGCCATAGACTCGATAATCTTGGCCTGTTGGCGCGAGAGTCCTTTGGTTTCGGACTGAGCCGGAAAGTCTTTGGCCTGGACAACGGTGGCGCCTGGGAAGTTAGCCTCCAGTGTGGCGTTGTCGGATGCCTGAGTCGGGATGCCGCGAGACTGCTTGGCCTTGTTCGACTCTGCGGCGCGACGGGCCAGATAGGCTTCGTTGCTTTCACCAGGCTTGCGTGGGCTGCGTGGGAGAGACATCTTGCCGGTGCTGTTGTTGATGTCATCCTGGGCTTGGTCATCGGCAGGAGGAGCCTGGCGTGCAGCTTCGCGTTCTTTCTGTGATTCAACAGCATCGACCTTTGACCATGCGTCCTTTGCCGATACTTGAGAGTCGAACTGCTTCTTGAAGTTCTGGTACGCATCATCTGGAATGGTGATGGCGTTACCGGCTTCGTTGTTGAATGTCCATGTCTTGTCAGCGTTCTGCGTAGCCGCAGCGATGCGTGACAGTGCGCTGCGTTGTTCGCGGAACCCGTCAGCGTAGTGGGCGACATGGTCCAGCTTGTGACCTTCGTAGTTCATCTGACGATCAGACGACAGGCTTGCGTACTGCGGGTCATTGCGGAGCGCGGCGTGGAACTTTCGCGAGTCTTCAATGGACACGAAGTTGGCGACGGCGCGAGTCTCTGTGCCATCCAGCATTGACTGGACAGTATTTGCTGCGTCAAGCACCTTGAACTGAATTGGCACGCCGGCAGCATTGGCTGCGCGGATCATCGCATCACGGGCTTGATCAATCTGGTCCAGAGCGATATCAAGGTAGATGCGGTGCTTCCCAGCTTCTGCTGTACCGTTCTTGCGGCCTTGGGTCCAGCCCTTATTCTCCCACTGGTTCCAGGAGAAGTCGCCACCGGCCGTAGTGCCTTGCTTGTGCGTCAGGCCCGGTACATTCTTAGCGGCCTCAACAGCTTCCTTGTTTGCGGCTTCAGCTTGTTGCTGGGCGATCGCCTCTTGGTTGATCGCGTTACCGTCTTCCGTCTCAACCTGCTGCTGACGAATCTGGTTCTGTTCGGTAGCGAATGCCTTTGCGTCGATCGCCTGCAGTTCCTGTGCAGACTTCGGCACAGTAGCGAATCGACCTGGAACACGCGGGTGAGGAATGATAGTAAGTCGGTCGCCATCAGCGCGCTGGTCCAACGACAACTGCGCAGCCTGGCTAGAAGCGAACGGGAATCCACCTTCAATCGACCCGGCAGCAACTTGTTGCGCGGCGCCAGAAGTAACAGCAGAAGCCGCAGCACCAGAGATCGGGCCGGCGTTCGGATCAATGACCGTCTCGCCGCCTGCGTTGTTTGGTACGGTGATGACTGACGGCTGATAGCCAAGCTGCGGCATCTGAGTGTCAGCGTTGTACTGATCGACAGTAGATGCCAGTGTGTTGGCTTCTGCATCGAGCATCTCGTTGGTGATGGCTGGGTCTGCTTCAGGGGCAGGAGCAGCGGTACGCTTCGGACTACCAACGAGACCACCACCGATACCAAGGATACCTTCAGCCGCTGCGTTGAGCGCGACATCTTCCATCAGCGACTGGCCGGGCAGGCTGCGCTGCACACCGTAGTTGGAGGCGAGTTGTTCGACAGCGCCCTGTGATGCTTCGTCAGCCACACCGACAACCATGTTGCCGAGGCGACCAAAGTTCTTGCCGGTGCCAGCAACGATACCTTCAAGACCGAACTTGCCGCCCAATGCCCCAATAGCGCCAGCGCCCAGCACTTCAGGTGCGTTGCGCAGGAAGTCAGAACCAATCCGGTGCTTGGCATCCGCCTCAGTCACGCCGCCTTGGCGCAGTGCAGCATACTCAGGACTTCCGGCGATCAGGTCTGCGTCTTTGGATTGGCCGATCTTGTCGTAGATGTTGCCACGAACTTCGCCAGCGGTAAGACCACCGGCCAAGGTCATGTTGGCAGCCGTAGCACCGCCACCCAGAAGTTTCATACCATTGCCGATTACACCGAACGGGCCGACGTTGCCGATAACCTGACCGGCAGTGCCGAGCGGGTCTTCGACTACAGCATGCTTCAGGTAGGTTCCGGCCTTGTCCATCTCGCCAGTAGCGGCAGCAAGCTCATCCTGAAGACGCTGGCGTTGCGCCTTCTTCCAGTCTGACTGCTTCGCCTGACCTTCTTCGATGAAACCTTCGATACTCTTTGAAGCGCCCGATCCGGGAGCGAACAGATCAACGCCAGCCTTTGCCAGGCCGGCTGCAGCGTTACCCGCCTCAATGGCGGTATCGTTGGCGGCAGCGAATGCGTTGCGCTTGGGCTTTGGTGCGGGTTCTTTGTATGTCAGATCAAGTTCGTTGGTGGATTGTTCGCCGTAATTTGGGTCGTAGGTGAAGTCAAGCGCCATTATTTAGCTCCAAATTGTTTTGCGTATGCTTCCTTGAGTGCTGCGTCTGTTGCTTTATCACCGTGGCGCTGCTTCATTTGTGCAGCAAATTGCTCGTAAGTTGGCTTCTGCATCGGCTTCACCTTCGCACCGATCTCGCGCTCTGAATCGCCACGGACCAAGAACGGGGTCTTGATCATCTGACCAGGATTGTTCGGGTCCGGCTCTTCGCGGTAGGCGACCTTGCCTTCAATGTCGTGTGGTGACTTGCCCATGACCGCTTGAATCGTCTTGATCGCCTGCTGGTCCCCGGCAATCGCCTTGGTGCGCAGCTCCAGCATCTGTGCGTTCTGTGCTGCTTCGGACTCGGCGTTCTGGCCACGTGCGTTATTGAAGCGGTTCTCGGCGCCGGCCTTTGCCGTGTTGTTCATATGCTGCAACTGCATCAGCGCATTGGCCTTGACGCCCATGTCAGTGATCGAAGGATCGAATGCGTCACGGGTGATGCGGTCCGTCTGCATCTGCGCCAGGCGTTGTTTGTCCGCTTCCAGCGTCGGAGAGATCCAGTTGCCGTAGGCGTCCTTCTTGGCGCCAGCAGCGGCGAATCGTGCATCGGTAGCAGCGTCAGCAGCAGACTGGCCGAGGATTGCAGACTTTCCGTTGCTGAGTTTTGCTGTGTTCATGCCAAGGCCGGCGTACTCATCGAACAGCTTGCCCTTGGGGTCCGCGAACTTGACGATGCCGACTGGTTGCGGAGGTGCGTTACCGGTGGAATTAGCCGGTGCGTCACCAAGTAGTGCTGCGCCATGCTGTGTGGCAGTAGGAGTTGCTGCAGCGGGTTGCGTGGTGGTCGCTTGAGCGGCGGGAGCGGCAGACGGTTGCTGAGTGGCTGCAGGTTTGGCGCCTACAGCGGCATCATAAAACGGGGTCGCCCCAAATTGCCCAATGCTGGACTGATACGGAGCTGCTAGTTCTTTTCCTGCAACGGCATTGGCGACACGGAGGACTTGATTGCCAGCGAAGCCAACGCCGTCTGCAATCGCCCTGCCAGGGAGCGTTACCACATCAGCTAACGCGCCAGCGCCTTGCGCAAGAACCTTGCGGTCAGACTGAATGTTTTCTGGAACGGCTTGAGGAGCATCAGCAGACTGTTGTGCAGCATCACGTTCAGCAGCCAGTTCCGTATCACTTCTTGGCGTACCCATCGCCATTCCACGGCCAAGGCCCCATCCGAACACCGCTGCACGCTGACCCCCCTTTACCGTCGGACCAACAGGTTGTCCGGTCATCTGCTCGAACATCGCATCGACGGACTCAAAGCCGAGCATCTCGGCTATGCGCTGCAGAACAGCATCCTGCTTGGCGGAGACGATGCGCTCGTTGGTCGATACCTTGATCGGTTCGCCAGTCTCTTTGACTTGGCCTTGGATCGAGTCAGATGTTGAGGTGCCTGGACCTTTGATCTTGCCACCGTTGGCAAAACCCATGCGACCTAGAGCATCGTTAAACACTTGGCCAGGCTTGCTGTCCAGCGTGTAACTCCCACCACTAGGAGTAGTCGATGCTGCAACCGCAGGCGCGGCAGACCGAACAGGTTTGACCATGCCAGACAGGCTCATGCTTCCGGCTGGTTGAACTAGCGGCTGTTGTTGTTGTTGCTGTGCATTGGGGTTGTACTGCACGCCGGTAGTGAAGGCGTTGTAGTCCTTCGCTTGCTCACCATACTGCTTACTCAGTGCATTTGCTTCCGGCCCATTGGCGTACTTTAGCTTCTCAGCGACACCATCCATCGCCCATCGCTTTGTCTTTTCCATGTTGTCGCGCTCGGTCGAGTCCATGTAGCCGTTAGGGTCAAGAGCGCCTCCTGTAGCAAAGTGGCGGACAGGTTTGGTTTGGCATGTACTCTTCATAGCAGAAAGCTCCGGTGTTTATAGCGCGAGGGTACTAAAGCCCCTCACAATGACGCATCAGCTTTCAATGAAAAAACCGCCCGAAGGCGGCTTGTTTGGGTCCAGCAAAGCTACCTTTAAATCGATAGCGTAGTGCCGGCGCTGGCGTGCAGGTTGTTGTACATCGAGGTCGCTTGTTGCCCAAGTTGCTGCGCCTCGGTTACCAACGTCTTGATGTTTTCGCTAATCAGCGTCAGGCTTGCCATCTGATTCTTCATGTCGGCCTCAAGCGCAGACGATGAATTGAACTGGCTGACTTGGTTTGCCATCTTGGCAACATCGGCACGCACGTTATAAAACTGCGCAGCAGCACCGATCATCTTGCTCTGGGCGTCGTAGCCAACGCCAACCAAGCGACTCGACACTTCCGGTGCCTGCATGATTGTCTTGACGTAATCCAGCACGGAAGACATCGCCATTTGCCGGCAGTTGATTGCCTTCTCGATGTTGAATCGCATCTGCTCAATCGAGGCGATGGAGATCTTACGGCTTGATGCAGCAATCTCTTCCTGTGCCTTCTGCTGGATCTGAAGAACAGCACTCGCAGCCTGGCCGGGAGGCAATGGAAAACCACGCGCCGCAAAGGTAGCGATCACAGCGTCAGACGCCCTAGACGCATCTGCGACAATCCGGTCTTTGTCATCGGACAGCATTTGCGACTGGACAGACGCAGGGATTCCGCCCGTAGAGTTTGCGATAGCAGATTGCAGCCAATCCTCCGCCGCGCCATAAAGCACCGAATCATCGGGGAAGTATGACGTAAGGAAGTTAGCCAGCTTTGTACCCTGCAACGAAACCAAAGCTGCGTATTGCGCCTCAAAATCAGCGTAAGCCATTGGCGCAGAAACGTCTGACAGCGTGACAGTTGGCTCGGCTACGGATGCGTTTGTGGCGGTCGCTGGGGCTACATCAAGCGCGGCTACCGAGGTTGAAATATCAGGAAGCTCTGCCCTCGCGGCTACCATCGCGGCACTAAAGTCATCCGTCTTGGTATTGGCTAGTGTCCATGCGCTATTGATTACCGCCTCGCTGAAGCGAACGGCAATCTTGGCTAGTGGCGTTGTGCCTTGCCCGGTTGCTGGATCAGAGAAGTCGCCGTCAGAAATAGTAATTGGGAGATCGTATGCCATGATTAAATCTTTCTGCCGCCTGCGGCCGGCGCTGGTGAAATTGTTGAAAGTGTAAATTCGCAGCTACCGTTTAGCTCGAGATCAAACCAACTCGACTCAAGCCCCAGGCCGGGATCTACCCGGTGCAGTTTGACGGTATCGCTGCACGACCTGGCCTCGTAGGTATAGTCGTCACCTTCGTCGGTCTGAATGCGTACCGACAATGGATCAGGTGACGCGCATCCAAGGTAAATGGCTGGCATGCGCTTGCGCTGCTCTGATCCAAAGTTTTGTTTCCCAAGACCGGCCAGCCAGTCAATATCCGGGCCACCGGATAGCGCATACAGGCCATCGGATTTAATGCCGTATTCCCCTGACAGAGAATTGAAATCAAACCCGGTGTACTCAGTCGCCGCACCATTCTCAAGATTCAAGCACCAGCCTGAACCAATCACGCGCTGATAGCCATTGGTTGAGCGAACCAGTGAGCAGCCAGTGGCTGGCGCATCAAGATCAATATTGTCCGCCATCACAGCCGTCACCTCGCCGGTCTTTGCGGCAACAACGTACCCGTCGCGGCCAAACCATCCGATAGTCGTGTCCGCATCACTACGGAACTCAGTCCCCGGAACGGCGCCATAAGGCAGAGCAATATCGAGTGCGCCTTCAACATTACCCAAGTCGCCAGGCACAAAATAGGTTTTGTCAGACACAATATATGTGCCGAACTGGTTTGCTATGGCAATCGAAACATCTTCATTGAAAATGATCCAGCCGCCAGCGACATCGTAATACCCGTAGCGGTGGGGCAATCCGACGAACACCACGCGCCCCGTTGCCGAACATAGCCGGCCATTTGACATGAACAGTTTGCCAGCAGGGAGCGGAGCCTCGAAACGCTGTGCCGCCTCTTGGTGCAGCGCAGGCATAGCAGAGAAATCAACGTAAGCCGTTCCAGTTGCGTAGGAGCCAGCCCACATCGGCTTGCTGCCATTGACTTCCGACAGATAGACATTTACATGCGTAGCCCCTGCCGTCGCCGCAGGTAGCGTAATGCGCAGCCCACCGTCGCCAGAAAGAACCGGGCTATCGACTGGCGACACCCCACCCTCTTCCTTTGTCGCGCTGTTGTAGTAGCTGACCGCTACCTTATAGGTTCCAGAAAACAGAGATCCGCCAAGAACCGAGCAGGAAGGCGCTGCCGGCGTCGGCAAGCCAAGCGGGTAGAACGTGCCGGAAGAAATACGGCCAGAGTCTGTTCCGTTTGAATAGTAGAGGTTGTCGCCAACTTCAAGCCAATGCACTTGATCCACATTCGATAGTGTCTTGACGAACGTCTGATCGTAGCCTGGCAGCGTAATCGCGTACAAATTGCTGCCGCGCATCAGGTATCCAGATGTTTCGCTGGTCATGTGCAGAGAGTGTCCATCCGTCATTGACTGAATCAATAACTCGGATTCGCGTCGGCGCAGATTTCCTGCATTATCAACATCGACGTTTTCTGCATAGGGTAGGAAATCGCCCTTCTTGTCGACATGGAGCGCAGTATCTGGAAGCCGGTTATTGATCCCCAACCAAGGGCCGATAGGTGTGGTTTTCATGTGCGGTATATCTCCGTTGTGTCGCTTAGGCTGTACGGCTGGCCGAGAGCGTTCTTCCACTCAGTGAATGCGCCGTCGCGGTACGATATTTGGTACGTGTTTGAAAACAGGGTTCTCATAATCCTGTCGTATGTAACAGGGTAGTCAATCGGGTAACGCTCTTGGTTTGCCCCGTACTTCGTGCTGAACACGAACCCATAGAGCATCTCAATCAAGTTGCACGGAATGAACTGAAGGTTAGGCTGCAGCTCCGCCGCTGTACGCCCGTCGGCTATTAGGCTGTAGGTGTTCAGCTTCAGAACGAAGTTGAATAGGTACGCAGCAGGAGCGCCTTCATCAGTGGTCGATTCGTGCAGCGTTGTGTAAGCCGCGCCACGGAAGGTGCCCTGCTCACGGTACATGGGGACGAACATCAACCGCAGTTGTGGTGACGGTATAAGCATCGGGCCACCGACAGTCAGTTCCTGTTCTTCAAGCATCTCAATGAAGGTCGGCGTGTCCTCAAACAACTTCTTGGTGGCAGTGCCACCCGGTGTCTGTATCTTGAGGCTCACGGTCAGAATACCGCTACCTACCCCACCACGTACCTGCGTGCCGGAGAACTCGCCCTCGACGGATACATAAACCTCGTTCTTCTTGTCGTACAGGATGTAGTCCTTGCTCGACCACGATAGAGTCTGTACGTCCGTATCGACAGCTCGTCTCGACCCTGTGTAGAACGGGCCACGGGCACTGTAAGCAGGTGCGTCGTATAGCGGCGTAGCGGCCCACTCGGCTGCGCGGGAAGTCAGCATACCCTGTCGGGTACTACCAGATCCGGCATTTACGCCAAGTGTGTTTGCGTAGTAGTCTGAGTACACGGACAACAGGGAGAGACTGCCCAGCCCAGCCCCTGAACCAATCAACCCGTCCGGGTCGGTTAAGTAACCGTCAAACTCAGCCAAGTTCGGATCTTCGCCAACGTGATCCCCAACGTCCTTGTACCGTGAGAATGAGATTCGGATCAGTTGCACCCCTTCGAGCGTAACGTCGAACTCGCCAACCTGCTCCTCAAGGCTGTGCGACACCGGCCCACCACTTACCGGGATGCCCTGCTCTATCGTATAGACGTTATCCAGACCACGCGCCCCGTGCGGTGCGTCGTTCGGCTGGTTAAGCCAAATATATACGCCCGTGCCGGGATCGGTTGTCGTAGCGGATAGATACACCGTGGCGGTCTGCGTACCACTCGGCGGCAGATCAACGTACTGCTCTTTCACAAAGTGCGACTCAGTGTGATCTCTAAACCACTTTGTGTTAACGGCCTGCGTGGTTCCTGTCAGCCCCAAGATGTCAAACGTACCTGAGTAGCTGTTCGTGTAGTGCGATGCTGTGCCGACAGTGTGCTGTCGGCCGTCCATGCTGTACTGATACGTCGAGGACCACGGCCACGCTGTCTGTACAACGCCATCGACGTTGTACCACTCAACCCCGGAACCAATCAGCGCAACGACGGTTGGTGGTAGCTGTATGTCTTCGTTGCCACTGTCGTCACTAGTGCCTTGATATGTCGGTACTGCTCTGTTTATGTCGATAATGGCGGTTTCGTTGTACTCCACGTTCAGGTATGGCGGGGTGAGCGTCATAGCCACTTTTGCGTAGCTCATCTGCCAGATACCGGTATAGGCGTCCCATGAGTCGCCAGAGAACTCAAGCTGCCCAAGGACTGCCGTGTTGGTATCCGAGTCAATCTGCTGCCCGACAGGCCAAGCACGGTTCTCGCTACGCGCTGCTGCCCCAACGAGCTTCTTCACCACCTTGGTCGGAGGTAGTACATCAGGCTCTAACGACCAGCTACGCACCGTGTCAGTCGATACGGCGAACAAGCGGCTCTGCCCTTCGACCAGTTTGTTCTTGCCGTACAGGCGCTCGTCCGTAATCACTTCCTCGCCGGGCAGGTGGGTGTCGGTAATCACCCACGGTAGCCACCGCTCTGGCGTGTCGATAGTGGTCAGGTCTTCACTCAGCGTGCCGAGAACTTTGCCGTTGACGTATGTGTAACCGTTAAGGAACGCGAGGACATCCATCCAGCCAAACGATGTCTCAGTGTCCTCGTTGTACCCTGTGCGAAAGCCCATCACTGAGTAGTTGAACTCAGAGATCGGCGAGGTCTTTATCTCTTCCAAGGTATATGGGTCGAACGGTTTGGCCGACTTTGTGCCAAACACCCGTGCAATGAAGCTGCGCAACCGGGTCAGTATGGTCGTCGGCGCACTAGACGGTGTCGTTGTCGAGTAACTAAGCGCACCGCCCCGCGTGCGGAGGATGGTTGTGCTACCGTCAGCGTTGTTCTGGATGACTGTGCGGAAGCCTTCGGTATCGACCTTTGCGGCCATCTGCCGCTCGTTGGCCTGACCAGACGCTTGCCCGTCGCGGGTTGGAAACCGGATCACTGAAGCACCACGGCGGAAGGCTGCTTGCGCTGAATGAACACGACTTCAGGGTCGCCCACCACCCCGGTATGAGTTATGGTTCCGAACCCACTGCCGTTGATCGTCAGCAGGCCGGTCTGTGGGGTGCCGGTAGTCACTGTGATGTACGTAACGCCGACGCCTTGCGCGGAGATGTTGACCGATGCCGAGCCTACCAACGCAGAGCCACGCGCTGCGCTGCCGGTGCCGACGATACGTACCGCGCCTGTGCTGCTGCCGACCATGCCGGTTGTGCCGGCGGTCGTGCCTGTCAGGCGGACTTTGCCATACCCACTGCCTGTGTTTCCAATAACGCCTGTGCTTGCCCCCTGAATGGCGACACGCCCTGCCCCAGACCCTGCGGAATACACCGCGCCACTTACGCCGTAGACCGGAATGACTACGGCGGCTGTGCCGACAACGTAGTTGCTTGGGTAACCGTAGTAGGCGACGCCAGTGCCTGAGAGTATGGTGACGACCTCAGTACCACCGAACGCGCCGACAGCGAGGATGCCTGTACCAGTCAGTATGTTCGCAGAGCCAGAGCCGACAACTTGTGCCTCGCCCTCCCCTGTACCACCGACGTACATCCTGCCAGAGCCAGTGCCTATTGGGTAAACGTCACCAGTACCGCACTCCCCGAAGTGGAACATATACTGACCACGGGCAGCGGTGTCTATCCAGCCAGCACTCTCGCCAGAGAAGCCGAATCGGCCAGCCCCGTACCCGGTGGAACCACGGGCACCCTGCGCATCCGTAAGCAGGTCAATGGTCGCATCGGCGAAACCGTAAACGGCGATTGACGTTAAGTCTGCCGTGTAGCGGTAGGTGGGTCTTACACTGAGGTAACGCACCAGTCAAAACTCCGTTCAGTGCCTTCAAGTTGCGTGAGGAAGAACGAGGCTCCGTATGGCGCGATGAGCGGTACAGACACCTTCCCAGGATCACTCTGGGTGTGTGCGTAGGTGACCATGAAGACCTGACGAGCGGTTCCGCCTGTGAGGATTTTCGTATTTACTGCCAGTTCGACTACATCACCGATGGCGAGGTTGGTCGTATCGACAAGCAGGGAATAGACGCCTGCCGCTGTCGTAGTGTGGAGCGTGTGTTTCGTGGTTAGCGTTGCGGTCTGGGTTCCGCTGGCGATGACATTCATTATCGGACTCCATACATTACGAGGTATACGTTTGAATTGGCACCGCTGTGGGCAGCGTCCTTGGCTATCCGTGCGTACAGGTTTGAGCCGCTGGGCAGGTCTACGCAGTACGGGCCTAGTACGCTTGGCGAGGGGATTCCGGTTGTTGCCTGTGTGGCGATCTGCGAAGTTCGGATAATTGGAGTTACGTCACCCGAGTTTGGCCCGATGCCAATGTCTAGGGCTGTGTTCATAGACGTGCCTGAGTAGGCCGCATTACCGTTTGACACGGAGATCAACAACGAGCGTATCCGGTTGGTAGAGGTTGCGATAGTTGTCCAAGACCCAAATGCCGCTCCGCTGCCAGCGGTTACTTGCGTACCCGTAGTTGATGCGGTAACCGCTCCGTAGGTATCAACCAGCGCACCACCCGGCAAGCCTGAAGTCGTGGTCGTCAAAGTAAAACCAACCCGGATACCGCCCGTAGAAGCATAGCTTGATCTAGCGCGGACATTTACCTGACCAGCCGGAAGGTTTAGTGGGAAGTAATACTGCTGCTGGTGGGCGCGGTTAGCTGTCGTACTCGTGCTTGCGCAAGCAACCACGTTCGACACAATGACCTTCTCATTACCCGGATCGCCTATGCCTATGTCAAACATGGCGGTGCGTGGGGTGGTGTTGTTTAGCGTCCAGTCACCAGACTGAAACCAGAACCCCTGCACAGGCGCAGCGATATAACCCACGTTAGACCAGCTACCAAGCTGGTGGGCGGTGGCCGACGGCGTAACGGTATAACCACCGTATCCTGCGTAGGTAGTGTAAGTCTCAGAAGGAGGTGATCCCCAGTCGGCCATTACGGGATCGCCAGAGAGAACGCCGTGATAAGGACAGGGCCAAGCTCAACGATGCTCGTCGTGTTCAGTTGGAGCGTGCCGCCACCACCCGTTGCGGTTACATCGCAATCGAAGATCGGGGTTGCCGACGCACCTGACATCGCACAGACTCGGGCGAAACCAGCCGTGCCAGTAGCGTTGGCTGCTGTGTCTTGGGTGATCGTGCCGAACGCCAGCTTTAGTGTAGCGCCTGTGCCAGTGATCGTGCCAACCGGGTCACTGCACACCAGTTCGGCGAGTAGAACCTGCGCGCCAATGGCGGTTTCAGGGGAGGCCGGGATGCTGCCAGTGTAGATTTGGATGTTGACCGGGCTGGTGCCAGAATCTAGCTCATTAAGGATCGCCGTCAGAGCAGCGGTCTTTGTTACATCGCGGAATCGGATTGTTGCCATGATAGTTTTCCTTAATTGAAATCTTGCGCGTGATTATAAATCATAACTAGGTGCTACTGCCGCAGCGCGGCTTTCATGCTTCTCTCAACAAACTAAGCGCAGCCTCTTCAGTGACTTCCAGCCCGTAGTTGCGCGATATGAAGCCTGCGAACTTGGGGCGACGGTCGTCGTTGTAGTAGCAAGCCTGTTCCTTGTAGGCTTCAACCTCTGCGGCCAGCTTGTACTCTGGAACGAACAGGTAGAGAAACGAGTGCAGCCCCAGCGTGCGGAGCCATTGGCGACGATGCACCTTTTCATGCTCCAACAGGCCACGGTCATGCTTGTACTTCGGACGGATGAAGATAACGAAAGCACGGCAGCAACCGGCAGCACCTTGGGGAACGAAGCGGTCTGTGTAGAAGGTGAACATTATTTAGCTTCCAGTGCTTCAACACGCGCCAGCAGGTCTTGAATCAGTTTGTCCTGAATCTGAATGCGCGTACCCATGCGGCCAATCAGGCCGATGTAATTCACCTGCTGATAGACAGGGAACTCTTGATCTTCCATTACTGCTTCAACAGCAGGCGAGACTTCTACCGTTTCATAGACAGCAGGTTCAATCTCTTCGCCATCGTCGTTCAGGACAGCTTCAGTGACTAGGACTTGCTCAGTGACTGCCGGGATAGCTGGCTCAATCTCAACCTGACGAATCTCGGTAGCATCCTTCTCGCCAATGACGAGATCAGGATAGACAGACTGCAACTGGTGAGCGATGACACCGCAATCATGGCGACCATCTACCCACTCGAAATCAACGAACTCAATGTCGTTGAATCGTGCAGCGTTGGCAGAACGGACGTTTTCTTTCAGGCGATGGTCAGAGGTTGTGTTGTAGGCGACTGCGGTTGTGCCGGATTGGGTGATTGAGCCGACTGCTGTGCCGGCGTACATATATCGCTGATACGGTATTGCGGTAGGTGTTCCTGTTATATGCCCGGTATCCAGCGTGGTTTGACCAGTTGCAAACCCATTGACTAGAACTTGAACCCCTCCATCAGCGACGGCTGACGCAGCGCTAGTAGTACCAACCAGCAAATTCCCACTAGCATCAAGCGTCATCGCCTGCGTGAAAGTAATCGGATCGCCTGCTGTGCCGGAGGGGGCCGAATGCCAAGCGTGTCCACCCGAACTGCTCTGGATGTACATAGCCGCTGCATTGCCGCTGTATTTGTAAATCCAGTTTGTTCCGTTGTTATAGGCGTTTGCAGAAACTATTGACTGCACACCACCAGTTGCAGCGGCGAATGAACCGCCGAAGAAGTCAATGGACTTGTAACCAGCACTCCAAGCACTCGGCGTAACACCAAGGCCGAGGTTGCCGGAGGCGTCTAGGGTTGCTTTCTCGCTATTATTGACCATCAAACCTAGCGAGTGATTTGAATACGTGCCAACTATGCCCTTATCAGAGTAAGAAAACCCTGTTTCGATAACGCCGTTACCAGACCGAATGCCCCCGGTTGTACTTACAATCGCACCACTAGCACTCAGCGATCCGGTTACTGATAGGCCGGCAGTATCTACTTTAACCGTTGGGTTAGCGTAACTCTGCCCCAGTGCAGCAATGTAGACATAATCGGAGGTGCTTGAAGTTCCTCCGTAGGCTCCAAAATGAGCCAAACTAACTGCCCCATCGTTAGAAGCAATGGTGTATCCCTGCGCCCATCCTCCGGCAGTCCCGGTATGTATAGTCCATGATCCGTTGGAGACACTGTAATCAGCCCAACGAGCATCAATTGCGCCAAGGGTTGCATTCCCCGTAGCACTCAGTGCGCCGGTTACTGAGAGTCCGGAGGAACTGAATTCACCAATTGTCGTATTGCCAGCCTTGCAATAAACAGTTGACCCTTGCAGTATCAACCCTGCCAATGTGCCTGCGTTATCACTGTACGCCGCTACTACGCCTCCACCCGAGTAGTAGTTGTATATCCCCGGAGCGTTTTCAAATGCCGCCAATGCTCCGGATGAATATAGCAAGCCGCTAGAAACAACCTTACCACTAGCACTCAGCGAAGTAAAACTACCCGCAGCCGGTGTCGTGCCACCGATCACCGTACCGTCGATTGTGCCGCCGTCGATGTTGACCGCTGTGGCATCTTGCGAGGACATGGTGCCGAGCGTAACCACCCCGGTCAGTCCATTGACTGAATCCACAGCGCCCGATGTGATATAGACGTATGCCGAGCCAGACCAGCGGTAGGTTTTGTTCGTGTCGATTGCGACGTAGATAATCCCAGTCGCGCCGGTTGCCGGGAATGCGGCTAGGTTGGCGTATTCGAGAACGTCATCAACGTAGCTGGGGAGTTGACCAGCAGGGATTTTTCCTCCTGCATCAAGCCCCGCGTAGCCGTTGACTGCGCCCTTGTTGGCTGAGTTCTCAGGCGTGAAACCTAGCGCCGCCTGCTTACCGCTCCACGTCGTTTTCTCGGCGTCTGTCACGAAGCGGTTGCTTGAGTCCTGTGTGATGATGCTCGGCGCGTGGTTGGCTGGATGGGTGTAGTTGTTCGCGCTGGCTTCGATACCGTCGAGCTTTGTCTTATCAGCCCCTGTCATAAAACCTGCTGCGCCTGCGGCTACTACGTTAGCGTGGGCTGCTCCACCTGTGCCTGCGTGCGTGGCGTCGAGCTTGAGGCCGATGGCCGTGACCTGTGCGGTGCTTACTGGCTTGTCTGCGTCTGAAGTATTGTCGACCGAGCCAAGGCCAACCTGTGCCTTGGTGACGCTGTGCGGGTTGCTGGTGTTCGTGTTGTGCGCGATGGGTGTGTAGGCCGCGTCACTCTCGGCAAGTGTCATGTACTGCGGGTGCGGGTCGCTGGCTGCGAGGTGGTCACTTAGCTGTGCGTCGGACAGGTACGCAAGCGAAACCCAGTTAGCCACGCCGTTGCCGATCTTGGCCTTTGCCGTGTCCTTCTCGTAACCGAACTCACCGTCTGCGAGGATGGGGTTGGCTGAAGTCCAGTTTGCCGCAGTATCGCGGCGCAGTTTGATTTGTGCTGAACTCATAGGTAAGCATCTCCGCAGTCGAGTATCTTGGTTGTGGTGCCGTCACAGTCGATGACGTTACCGGTGTAGCTGGCTGACCCACCGTGGATGAATAGCCTAATGTGTTCTTCGTCTAGCCCTGACAGCCCTGCCCCGCCGCCGCCGCCGGGTGAGCAGGTGACTACGTGGTGGGTGTATTCCTGAACAACGCGGACAAGTTGCTTGCTCATCGTTTTACGCTCAATATGATAAGGCTATCGGTTTCCGACATTATATAGCCGCTGTCTATTGAGGTCACGACGTATGCGTTCTTGTTCTGCTTGGCCGTGCGGCCAGACTGCGCAACGGGTTGCGGGGCTTCAGCGGTGCGCTTGGCGCGTTGAGTGTAGGTGTGCTTGGGTGTCGAAACGGAGGTGTAGAACTGCGAGGCGAAGACAAGCCCGGACATACCGCCACCACTGGTAATGGCAGCTAGGTGCGTCAGTGCAGACCCGTTGGGCAGATTGGACAGCGCAACGAGTTGCTCACCAGTTTTCATGGCAGTTCTTTGTTCCAGACTGCATCAGCCACAGACGCTTGGCCGAGCTTAACGTCAGCATGAATCGGCGTAACCTGCGCAGCGGCTAGTATGGCTGCGGCCAGTGCTTCGAGATCAACGCCACCCGAGCCAGCCGTAGCGAGTGCTTTGCCTGCCGAGCCGTTCTCGTTGAAGTCGGCGAGGATTGCGTTCCATACCGCTGCGGTAATTGATTCAGCGGTCAGCTCCGTGCTTACGTCGGTCGAGCCGATCATCTGGCCGATTGCGTAGGGTGTCAGCGTTCCGGTCAGGGTTATCGTTGCGGTGCCTTCGCGCAGCGGTGATGCGTCGTTCAGCGGGTAGATAACCGGCACATTGGTTGATATGGTGATGGTTGCCGCACCAGAGCCGCTGGCTTCTGCACCGAGGATTGGCGTGTTAGTCGTGACCGAGAACGTCGCTGATCCTGTGCCACCGATAGAAGCTGTCAGGGATGGGCTGTTTGGAGTGATGCTTACCGTTGCCGTGCCTGTGCCTGATACGATCAACTGTCCGGCTGGCGTGTTGGTCAGGATAGAGAACTCTGCCGATCCTTCAATCGGGTAGCCCATCAACATCGAACCAATGGCAGCGACAGACATAGAGCCAGATCGGGCAGAGATCATCCCGGCCTTCTGCGGCAACTGCCAACCCTTCATCACGTAACCCATCGGGAGTCCGACCTTCTCGTCGGTAATGCCTTCTCCTGCAGTCAGGTTGCGCTTCATCCCCGTCAGGTTGTAGTTGCCTAGCGTACCTTGCGGGAATGAGTTGTTATGGAATGAACCACCGTAAGTGCGGAACACGCCAATCTTGTCGCGGTAACCGTTGGTGAGGACGCCCATTAGATAAGCTCCGCAGCCTCGGGATAGGTTTCGACCAGCTTCTCGCGGTCAATCTCCTTCTGCAACTCAGCAACAAGCGAGGCTAGGCGATAGGTATCGCCCTTCCACTGGGCGAAGTCCGCAATCAGGTTGAGGATGCGCTTATCCATTTCAGTTGTATCCGTAGTCAAAATCAACAAGCACCGTGCCGCCTGTAGTCGTTGCGCCGGTCTGGAACATCAGGAACTGAATGTTCGCGCCGTCAGGAATCTTCCGCATACTCGGCAAGGCATTGACGAAATCGACCTTGGTATAAAGGCCAGTCGCCGGTACAGGGATCGTCCAGAGCGGTTTGCAAAGACCGATGACCACCGTTCCGGAGGCGTGAGCAGTGCCAGCCCATACCAGAGAAACGATGTCGGACACGCCGGTATCACCAGCAGCCAGTGGCAGGAACGGGTTGTACTTATTGGCCGCTGCGCCTGTATTCAGGATGTTGCCAATCGTTGCCGATGCGGTAGAGGTAAAGGTTGTCGTGGCCTTGGCTGCACCGGCAGTGTTCAGGTAGTTGATGATGCAAGTCGGGGCATTTGCTCCCATTGCGGTATCAGCCGCGACAAACATACGCAGACCCGCACCGTTGGGGTAGCGATCCACCTTGGCGGCAGATGAGCCGATTGCCGTCATCGTCACGGTCTTGGTGCCTGTGGTGCTGACGTTGGTCGTGGTCAAAGGAACGAAACCAACCATATCGACGGCCATGATGTACCAAGGCGCGCCGGCAGCAGCTACGACAGACGCACCGGCAGACAGGAAGTGGTTGGTGGCTGGCGAAACATCGCCGCCTGTGTAGGTCGTGCCTTCTGCCCAAGTGTTATCCGTAGGGATGAAGTTCAGGTCAGTGCCGGTATAGACAGACAGCGGTGGCGTACCAGCGTGTGGCCCAAGCAGCGTCCAAGCACCAGCGATACCAGCAGCACCGAGGGCTTTGTTCATAAAAGCCATGTCACCTTGACCATCCGTGGTCAGGGATTGAATTAGTTCATCTTGTGAGGCAAAGCCCATGTCTTGCTCCTTACGCCCACACGGTTTCTAACGTGCCGGACAAAATTGACGAAGCAAGCGAACCCGCGAACCCGCTTGCGAAAAAGTTAAGTACCGCGCCATCTTTGATTTCAGGCATCCCGGCCTTATGGATCACCGACTGAAACTCGTCGCACGCGCCATACGATTCAATGTTTCCTGTCGTTGTCACCCGAGATTCTTGGTTGAAGTACATCAGCATCAACGGCTTGACGATCACCAGAGCCATCAGCCCCCCACCAGCGCCGGTCATCGTGCAGGACTGGATTGATTGAACCCCGGTGTCACCTGATTGCAGGTTAATGAATGAGTTGTAGCTTGTACCCGTCAGCATGGCATTGACTACCTGCCCACCGCCAGACACGATGAATGTTCTAGTAACCTGACTCACGCGCCCTGCTACACCGTTCTGATTCGTGTAGTTGATCGTGAACTCGCCAACCGCAGAGGATGCAGACTGAGCCACTGCAATGACCTGACCCGATGTATAGCGCGGGATGGCTACCGTGTTTTCCATCGTCTGCTCTTCCCCAACAGCGTCGGTATCGACGAACGGGTAATAGAGCAAGTAATCCGTCAGCATCAGCAATTGACGCCCGTTAGCCGTTGAAGTCGCACCGTTTGCCGCACTCATCACCTTGATGTTGTTCAGGTGCTGCGTCTTGCCTGCGCCAACTGTAGGCACATAGAGGCCGCGAATCGACTCAACCTGCGCAGAGACAAGCGGAGCAGAGGCATAGAAGTTAGCAGGAGGACTACCAGCAAAATAGCTGTAGTCAATCCCAGCGTTGGTCGTTGTCGCTGCGGAGGCAACCGTTTTTCTAAACTGCGTCAGCCAACAGCGACCTGCGCTGTCAGCATCAGTAATCTCAGAAACGGAGCGAAAGCCGGCCATAGTCTACTCGGCAGAAATTGATAGGCTTGACGGAGCAAACTGCGGCTGGATGCCGGCAGAAACATTGAGCGTTGCCGATAGAGCACCAGAGATCATCATGCTTACTGCGCCGGATGCGGTATCGACCACAGCGAAGTGGGTGCAAGCCGATGTTCCGGCAGTACAAGCGCCGAACTGGATCAGATTGGTGTTCGTGAATGGCGACGATGTGCCAGTCCATGACGAGGCTTTGGTCAGCGCAACACGGGCGTAACCCGTATAGTCTGCTTCAGCAGCCAGCGATGCTGTCTCGCCGGGGTCTGCCTTGAATAGTGCGAGGTACTGGGTGGCACTGGCGCGATAGGCCGGGTCAAGACCACGGAGGAATACGTCGAGTGCGTCTGCTTCGGTTGCGTTGGATAGTGACATTGGGGTAACTCCTTAATTAACGGGCAACGCCCTTAAATTTTTCTGCTGACCTCATCACGCCGAGGCCAAGGATGCCGTACAGAACTTGCATAGTGAGGTCGGTGTTAATCACCGGGAAATCGCCGGCATAGCCGAACCAGACCTTGCTGGCAAAGCGCAGGACAGGCTCAAACACTGCGGCGTATGCGAAGGCGATGCCACAAACCCACATGATGAAAGGACGAGCGCCAGCTATCCAGATTGAGGACGATGCCGCTTCGATCTTGTTTATCTCGGTCTGACCATTGAGCCGATCTGTCTCGGCCTTGTACTCGTCAATATCAAGCTGACGAGTTTCTTTCTCGGTCGTAATCAGGTCGCCGGCAAGGTTGCCGACGGTTTGGATGATGTCGCCAATGATCGGGGTCATGCTGCGTCCTTTAACGTGCGATTCAGCCAGCCCATGAGGAACTTGATCTGTGTGCGATCTCGTTGAACGATGTCTCGGTAGCGCGCAATCTTTGCCAATGAAAAGGCAGGACGAAATACCTCTGCCTGCATTGAGTTAATCGCCATCAAGGTCTTCTGCCCGACCACGCCGTCAGGCGTTACACCGGCAACGATCTGCGCCAGCTTGCCCGATGTCTTTACGCCGGCATTGACGCCGAAGTCGTAGATTGATTCGGCAACGGACTGGCTGATGATGGAGTCGCAGCGGAGTGCATCCCAATAGGTGAGCTTGTAGAACTGGCGCACAAGTTCTGACGGCGGCGTGCCGCCTGCATCGATAGCGTTCCAGCCGAGCCAATTAGGGTTCGCCTTGCGTGCGATGCCTGCATAAGTCATTCCACCGTGGTCGTGTGCGATATTGGTTAGCTTGTAGCCACCTTCTGCCACAAGCGTCTTCTCGAATGCGATGTTGAAGTCGGCCATTATTTGATTTCCATCAGTACCTGACCGCCCGTGTCGAGTTGGATTTCGATCCGTTGGACGAGGCGCTCGACAGTATTGCCATCTGGAATGAGGCCACCGCCAGCGCGTACCTCGCCCAAAACGACTGCGCTGTCAGTAGAAGAGCCAATCCATCCGCAACCCTCAATGTGGGGTAGAACTTTGCCGTGGTGATGGCTCCATCGCGCTTCGACTTGATGTCTGCCAGTTGGTAAATTGCCGCGTCCATTGAGTTCCTCAGCTAGAGAAAACCTTACGTTGTTGAGATACAGCTTGCCGTTTTCAATCGTCAGTTTCATCGTGTGCAATATTGATTAGTAGGTACATGACGAAGCCAACGCCAACGATGGCGAATGAGGTTTCGATTACGGTCATTCGTCGTCCTCGTACTTGTCGAGTAGGTAGGCAAGGCAGCAGAAATACACGACCGTGCCGAGCGTAATGGCGATGTAGGCGCTCATTTCGGCCCCTGCACGAATGCAGCCCAGAGAGCGATGCCAGCCCAGCCAGCAGCGGCAACGACTGCCCACTTGACCACTTCCAGCTTCAGCTTCAGCCAGAACTCTTTGTCTGCTTCGGCCTTCTTGATCCAGTTCTCATGCGCTTTGCGGTGAGCTTGAACGTCGCCCTCGGGGAAAGCCTCTTTAAACATCTTGTGGATTTCGTTGGTCGTGTTGTTGTTCGCTTGCAGTAAGCCCATCGTGGATTTCTGCATGTGTTCAAAGCGATTCAACACCTCGGAGTGACGAACGTCAGACTCGACACGGTTCTCCTTGATTTCTGCCTTCAACTCTTTGAACGTCGCTTCTTCCTTTTTTTCGTGTGCTTCCATCGCTACGCGCACCTCTGTCATTAGTTTCAAAGTGATGCCGTCGATGCCCCTGCGTTCCTCACCAGTCCAGCCGTGGGGATGTCGGAGGTCGGGTTCGTCGTGGTTCATGTCGTCACCTCTTTGGAAACGATGACGCTGCCCGTCAGTATTTTCGTAACCTCGCCGGTTGAGCTAACCATCTCCAGATCGTAGACGCCACGTTTCCATCCGAACGACGCTGTGTCAGAAGAACTGATCGACATGAAGATGGTGTTGGTTATGGTGTTGATCGTCAGGCCACCGTTCTCAGTGGTCAGGCTGTGCAGGACGGTGCCGCCAACCTTGTCCTTGATCGCCATGCGTGCGGTGTAGCCGGTGAGGTCAATCGGCGTGTTGTAGTAGAGCGCACCGCCTGAAACGTAAGCCGGCCAGACACGACCTTGATCGTCGTAGGGCATAACCCCAGCGAACTTGACCGTGTTGGCATCGACCACCACGCTTGGGTGCCAGTCGCTCTGGGCTTCCTTATCACGCTGCACAGGCGGGTTGCTCTGTGCGTTAAGCTGCTTCGGGCCAACAATCCCCATGACGTAAGACCGCCAGCCATTGACCATGCCGTGAGAAGGCACCGTCAGGACAGGTACGCCCGTCGCGAAAGACACGCCAGTGATCTGCCTAGAAACGATCAGATCAGCGTTCTCCCACCGCAGTGTTAGCGGGTAGGCGTCGCCTTGGGTAATCAATAAGTCTTTCGTGTCGGCCATTGCTATTCCTGCTTACAGTGTTGATGAATTCTCCTTCTTCCCCTCATAACTCCTAGCGATAGCCAACGTCGTAATACTGTTCTGCACCAAAATTCTCATCAATCGCCGCGCTTGGAGGTCCAAACTCAGCAGCGAATCGCTTCTCATGCTCAGATGCCTTGCTCGGGTCGAACAGATCTGCATCACGCTTGAGGTAGCCGAGGTGAAGCATCCAGTCCAGGAGTGACCGGTGATACCTGGCCGGGATCTCTGGCGTATCGGAGTCTTCTGTCATCGGAGATGTCGGCGTGCGGATGACGGTCATATTCACTGTGTCGCTGTATGCCGTAGGTGGCCACAGCCGCAACTTCCCTGACTCCCAGTCTGGGACAAAGGCGATTGGCGTACTGGCGATGCTGTCTTCCCAGCCTGGTACGGACTCGTCCATCGTGCGGGCAACCCGTGGCGCCAGCGGAATGCCGCTTGAAGCAAGCCTGGCCCTGCGGACGTAGATGATCGAGTCATCGAGTTCGACGTAGGTGTCCCCTTCTGAGATATCGACTTCCGCGACCTTGCTTGACGAATCAACGATCAGGCTTGCCCTGCGGCAGGCTTCATCGACAGCGTCGTTGGCGAAGCTATCGACCTCGTCGTCCGAGACAAGGTATGGCTTTTGTGTATCCTTCGCAGTAATGCGAAACAGTTTGCGTAGTTCTGCAAGGTTCATGCTGCGGCCTCTTCCTTATGGACCAGCGCAGCGAACACCTCGCTGGGGTCGATCATCCGTTGGCACATCGAGGCGCCAGTTTCCTTGTCCTCGATGCAGTAGTCCTTGGTGTAGTGGAGACGATGGCACGGGTAGCAAGACAGTCCTTGCGGCGCCATTGCGTAAGTGTTCTTCCAGTGCTTCGTCAGGTTTTCGTGTGACGAATGAGAGAGCAGGCATACCTTGCGGTTGTCTTCAAACGAGACGGCGTTCAGAACACCGGTTTCGCAGCCTATGACAGCGTCTGCGTACTTGGCCAAGGCCAATGTATCCCTGATGCCAATCTCGCCCGACAGGCACACAACGCGCGGCTCCTTGTCCCAGCCCTGCTCAAGCAGGCGGCATGCGTCATCACCGACCATGAAGATCCGGCAGTCCGGTTTCTCGATCAGGATGCGTGCGATGACCGAGTCCTGGCCAGGGTAGAACTTGTGGTGCGATGACCCGGCAAGCGCGAATACAACGTTGAAGCCATCCGGCAGCAATCGCGCCTTGGCCTGCTCAGTCTCTTCCTTGGTCGGGTAGAACTTCAACTCGCTCGAGTACGGAACGCCAGCAAGCTGGGCCGTAAATTCAAGGTAGTTATCGTTCATTCGTGCGTGGCGAACGTCGTGCGGCCATGCGTGGTTTGCCCGGCCAGGCAGTGCCAGCATCGTGCCTTCGACCGACTCGCTAAGATTGACGAACTTGTCGTACTGCTTCGCCACCACTTCCCAGAACGCGCCAAGCTCGTTGTTCGGTACCTGGTCCGAGTCTTGGATGTACCAGTCATCGACGTTCGGGTCGTCCTTGATGATGTTCTGCCCCTTTGGGGTGGTCATCACGGTGACGCGGTAGCCTTGACGCTTGAGTGCCGGGAAGATGTTTGATGCTTGAAGCATGTCGCCAAAGCCGCCATAACGTACTACACAAGCGGTTTTCCGGTTGGCGAACGCATCCGACATCCACGGGTGCTGCTGTCTTTCATCGTCGCGCTTCTGGAACACAAGCAGGAACGAATACTCTGTCCCTTCGTTGCGGTCCTGTCGCTTGACTAGATCCCAGCCCCCCACATCACGCATTGCGTCGATGATGTCGGTAGGCTCGAAGTCGTGCTTGTGGTCTGGGTTTGAGCCATGCGTGCCGATGTTCGGGTAGAACTTCTTGTGCGGCAGGTACAGGACCATGTAGCCGCCGACCTTGATCAGGCTCCACCAGTTCTTTAGCGCCGCCCGGTAGTCCTCGATATGCTCGAGGAGGTGCGAACTGAAGACCGCATCAACGCTTGCTTCCTCGATAGAATCACTGAGGTCAGCACAGTCATCGACCTTAACGTCAGGCTTGATCTGGATGCCGAATAGCTCAGTATCCTTGCACGAATCAACGCCAAGGAAGTGCGGGAACGTCTTCTTCGGGCCGCAGCCCAAGTCGAGAACGATGCCGCGAGTGTAAGGAACGATCTCGTACTTTACCTTCGCGGACTCATCGCCCTGCGGATCTTCAATTCTCCAGACCACCAACCACCTCCGCTAGATTTGCTGCAAGCTGATCATCAACGACAGACTCCACGGGCTTCTTGGCGCGTGGTGCGCGTTTCTGTGCGACAGGTGGCTCTTCCCCAAGGATGTTTCCCTGGGAGTCGAAGAGCGCACCATCCTGCTCGTACTTGGCTCCAGACGAATGCCCATAGACCTCTCCATAGGCACGGCTTGGATCAAAACGCTTGGCCATTAGCAGTCCTCGCCGGGGCAGCTTTCAAAGACGGAGTTGGATTTCGTACCTGACTTCATGCCGCCCATTGAGTTGGTGGCATCGCCAGAGATGTCGGCGCCGTAGGTGTCGCCGTTAAGACCGGTTGAGGTGCCGCGATTCGGCAGAGACTGGCCTGTGCCACCCTTTCCAACAGCGTTTGCTGCCTTGCGTTCTGCGATGTCTGCTTTGGTACCCATGATGGACTCCTGTGTTTAGTAGTGAGTCCAAAGTGTCGCGCAGCCCCTCATAACGGAGATATGAAAAAAGGGAGCCGAAGCTCCCCTTTGTTTGAGTCAAACAGCGTTAGGCTGCAGAGTCCCACTTAACAACACGGGCCTGCGAAGCCTGGGTGTGGACAAGACCGAAGCCGCCCAAGAAGTACCAAGCGATACCACGGCTACGACCATAGTCGGTCGGGATCTTGCCGCGCATCTCTTCTGGGACAGCGATACCTTCTGCAACGGTGTCACCGCCGAAGAAGTAGGCCCAGTTGGACTTGCCGTTGGTGAATGCCGCCTTGGCGATGTTGTTCTGCTCAACGAAGCGGGTGTTCTCGTAGCGACCAACTTCGCCGTTGGCGATCATGCCAAAGCCTTCGTTGGTGTATTGCTTGATGGACTCGAGATCGTTCTTGAACTTGCGCCAGGTGGTCGGGTGAGCGATAGCAAAGTAGTCGTCGCCTTCGTACGGAGGAATATTGCGTTCCTTCATGATGTCGACGATGGTCTTGATATGCTCTTTGCCCAGAGCGACGTTGTTGGTAAGCGTAGCCGTGCCGTTGGTCGTCAGGGTGACGGCAGCAGTATCGGTACCGGCAGTCGGGACAACGCGCAGGGCGGTCTTGTTGAACTCGGCATGAGCCGCTGCATCGAAAGCCTTCTTGGCATCGTTCTTCAGAACCTTGTTGATCACTTCCTTGACCGAATGCTCGGACAGGTCGTCCAGCTTGCCGGTGTAAGGCACAGAGTTACCGTACTCGGTAATGGTCATGGTGCCTTGGGTGATCGTGAAGTTGCTTTCCGGCATGACCGTGGTTTCAACCAGGGTGGTGCCTTGGTTGGCGATGTCAGAGTAGACGTTCCAGTGGAAGGTGTCGCCCTTGCCTTTGCCTTGGACAGCAGCGTCCTTGACATCGGCGAACTGACGGAACTTGCAGAGCGGTTGAACGGCGTGGCGCAGTACCTTGGACAATGCGTCCGAGTACATATAGCCACCGAGAGTGTTGGTTACCCAAATTTGACCAGCCATAATGATTCTCCTTGAATGCTGTTTTTACGTGGACAAGGTTTGTCCGAGACGACGGTTCGCCATTTCCTGAATCAGCGCAGACGGGTTGTTTGCCTCCATTGGCGACACTGGGGCTACGGCTGCTGCGGAGGCGCTCGGCACTGGGTCGAGTCTCTCCTTGTTCTCCTGACGGGTGCTGCGCTGCGGTGGGGCGGTCTGCTGGCGTCCAGTTGGGGTCTTGCCTAGCGACTTGTAGAGGCTGTCGGCTACGGAGATCATGGCGTCAGAACGTGGAATTCCGTTCTCTACCTGCTGATTGATCTGCATAGAAGCCAGCGCCTTTAAGTTCGGGTCGGCAAGGATGTCTGGATAGTCAGTCTCTACTCGCTTCAAGGCAGCGTCATAAGCCATGCGGTTGAGAACGTAGTCGGTAAGCTGGTCAGGATCAATCGCTTGCTGCGGGGTGGGCTGGTCGCCGCCCTTTGGCATGGATATCAGCTTAACCAAGTCTTCCTGCGCCGCTTCCTGATTGCCCTCGTACATATGGGCAAGCATCTTGGCGGCAACCGCGTGAATATCTTCATCCACAACGGGTAGATTCTGCACTGGCGCAACTTCTTTAGCCGCCAGTTCTTGTGACTCACGCAGGATACGAGCCGCTTCTTCAAGCCGGCGATCTGCTGCGGTGTTCTTTTGATAGGTGCGGACCAAGTCTTCAATGGGAACCTCAAGTTCCTGACCATCAACCTTCACCTTGTACTTCTGCACCGGGGCTGGCTCTGGCTCGACAAGCTGCTGCTCTACCTGGTCAGGCTCCGGCTCCGGTTCTGGCTCTGGTTCAGCCAACGACACACCCATCTCCTCCTCCATGCGGAGTCGGTTCTTCTCCTCGATGATCGCCAGCGCACGGGCGCGTGGTGACTCAGGCGAGGTCAGGGTCTGCTGTTCTTCGGTCGATACGTCCTGCTGGATGGCATCTACCTGCTGTTCGATCTGCATTGAATCAATCTCCTTGGTCGTGAAGTTCTTGCTGGGCGTTCAGCCCGGATTGGATTGCTTCGGCCAGCCAGTACTGGATGTCCTCGGCGACATGAATCTTGTGCTGCAACGCCCTGATGCCTGCTGCGTTCTCAGGGCTAACGTGCTTCAACTGATCAACCGCTGCCTCGATCTCGCCTTCAGCACGGGTGACCAGATACTTTCCGATATCGGTGGCTAGAAACGCCTCGACCTCGAAGCCGAAGTCGATGCTCTTCAAGAGCGGATTGCTATTGATGTCTTGGTTCATATGCGAACGCTAACGCAGCCCCTCATAACTGCGCGCCATCTGATTCAATTCCCTGACCGGCGCCACCAGGCCTGGCTGGGAACATCGGGCTAGTGTTGCCGCTCTCCGGGATGTCCATCGGGCCAGACATAGCAGCCTCCTGCCCTGCCGGTGATACCGGCTGCGGGAAGTTCGGGTCGATGCCCATCGGTGTTGGCGCCTGGTAGCCACCGGCCTGCATGAGCTTGTCGGCCACTGGGGCGATCTGCGGCACGGCTGCGATGATCTCGCCGGCCTGCATGGAGCTATAGATTGCCTCGACCATCTTCGCCACCTTGTCGGCGTCAGTCTTGCCGATGCGTGCGCGGATCTCATCGATCTGTGCGGCGAGTAGCTCGGGCGGGTACTTGGCGTCGAGGGCTTGCTGTAGCTGCTGCTTCTCTTGCTCAAGCTGGCCGATGCGCGGGTCATCAGTCTCGGCGTCGAAGAATCGGCCACCATCCTTGTGACCAAGTGCGCCGAAGATTTCCTTGATGATCTCCATCGGCTTGACGCCGTATTGCTGGAGAACACCGTCACCCAGTGCGTTCTTGACGCCATTGACGCCGGTCAGCAGGTTGTTGATCTTCTGCGTCGGGCTGGTGGCGTTCATCCCGACATTCACTGTTAGGGTCAGTTCGCGCATGATCAGGTCGTCGGTCACTGCGTCGAGGCCCATCTGCTGGAACATCTTCGACTTCTCAGCGGCCAGGGCCAGGATCACCTCGTCAGTCTCGTAGTGCTGCTCGAGCAGGACAAGCTGGCGAAGCGCAGGCTCGGCCCAAGTCTCGATGAATGTCTTGATAGCGTAAGCCTTGACCTTGTTGGCGTCGCTGGAGAGGATCTCCATGCCGCCTACTGTTTCATTCAGCTTGCGATTGGCCTGGACTGAGGATTGCGACATATTGCCGCTGATCTCATCGAAGTCCATGTTGAGACGGTCTTGCTCGTTGTAGCTGGATGCGGTCACATCCGGGGTGTCGATCACCTTAACATCGCCATCGATGTCTGACATCAGAGTGACGGACGAAGGTACGTTGCGGGTCAGTGAGCGCAGATCAACCTGGCGGTTGCGCTTGACGAAGTACCGCTTGTTCATCGCGAACTTGACGTTGTCAATACGCTGGTTGGCGATCTCGTTGCCCTCGGCCTGGATCTCCCTGACCAAGCGAACCTCGCCAGACGGATCGACCTTGTGCGTCTCGATGACCACCTTGCCCATGACGAACGGCCTGCGGCCGTGGGCGTACTGGTTGCTGATCGGCTCTGGGTTGGACAACAGGAACTCGGTGCCGAGCGTGTAGAACATAACGTCCTGCCCGTCATCGTCAGCCATGATGTTCAGATGGACCCAGACGATTGAGAAGGCGTTGATGCTGGTGACGTTGTCTGATGAGTCGGTGCGATCACCTTCGCGCAGGATCTTGGTCGAGTCTGAATACTTCTTCGAGGCCGACAGGATCTGCTGGTCGGTGAGCGATGCCCACTTGCCGGCGCCCATCCGCGCCTTAACGTCCTTGACGTACATCGGCTTGAGCCAGATGTTGTACGGTGATGTATTGACCGGGTCGAGCCACGAAGCGGCTGGGTCGAAGCGGAAGTTCTCACGCGGTATCAACTCAACGACTGGCTTGTCCTTGGCCTTGTCCCACTCCTGATGGCTGATGACAACGCCTTGGACATCTGCGTCTTGGAAGGCGCCACAGACGATCTGGAACCACGGCACGCCATGCACATCAGAGCCAGTAAGTCGGTACTGGAGAAGCTCCTTGACGATCTCGGCCGAAGCCGTCGCCATGTCCGATGTCTCATGCTTCGCGTCGATTGAGACGATGTCGGAGGTCGAGAAGAACGCCTCTGCGACTGAAGCCTCGGCACTGCGCACCATTGCGCGGGTCTTGGGACGGAAGAACTTAGCTCGACCACGGTAGCTGTCTGAGTTGTACTTCGAGTCACTCGGGTGCTTGGACTGGAACTGACGCAGGTCGCGCTCCAAGTCTGGGCGGACGTTGGCGTCAAAGTAATCGGTCGAGCCTGAGTAGGCGTCACGGGCGAACTTGAGTGCGTTGGACTTGTCGATCATTAGCTGTAGTCTCCGACGATACGCCCGGCAAAGTCCTGCTGCATGTCGGCCATGTGATCGTGATTGATGCGGCCACGGGCCACGTTGTAGCGTTCGAGAATCTCGCCGGCACCACGCTTGGCTGCTGCCACCGTCTCTGATGCGCTGTACCGCTTATCGAGGTGCAGGACGTAGCCCCATTGACCGGATAGCATCATGTTGTGGATCGTTGCGATACCCACGTCACCACGGACATTGACCGCCCAGAGGTGGCCAGGGTACGCATCGTTGAGCGCCTCGGCGATCATCTTGGCCTGGCTGATGTCCAGTGCGTCTTGAACAGATGCATACTCGTTCGAGATGAGCAGGTTCGACTCGGCTCCATGCATGTGGATGTTTGCTGATTGGGTCATGTCCATTCTGGTTCAGTCTCTCGTTGCATCAGGTCAGCCTTCTGAGCGTCCGTGAGCCACAGGTATTCCCGGCGGCTGTAGTATTGGCGGATGCTCTCGGGCAGTTGGTCATAGGGGTCGCTTGGGTTCGTTGAATCGCTGTCCATTGCTGAAGACATAGGCCACCTCGTTTGAGTCAAGCGATTCGCCACCATTGGCACGGGCGATGGCGACCTCTTCGCTCCACAGGCGTTGTGTGAAGTTCGGGCCACCCTGGAAGTTGATCGGTGTGTTTTCAGATGCCATCTTCGTAAATCTCCGGCTCCAGTGAGCTTTCATCCACCAAGTACGGTGGCGATGCGTCCATATCCTCGATTCGGCTCATGGCGTCGATCAGGTCGTCATGGACGCCGAACGGGAACACCAGATACTCCTCGAGGAAGTTCTTGTTCAAAGAGTACATGCGCCCCTCCTCATCGCGCCGCTGTACTGGCTTGAATATTCGGAAGGCTTGCCCCTCGTCGCGGACACGCGCCTGGGCCTTGGTTTCGCCTTGCGTCACAGCAGGAAGGAAGAAGCGCCCGGCACGGAACCACGGCTCGAGTCGCTGCACCCGGTCAGTCTTGGACCCGTTGCCATCACGCGGCCAGGCCAGTTCGCGCATGTCGAATGAGTCGCGCTCCCGCTCCATCATCTCCTCGAAGTATTCGAGGTCCGATGTGCTGCCGTAACGCTCGTAACCCACCTCAACGCGCTGGACGCCGGGCATGTTCTGCCACACCTTGCGCAGTCCTTTGATCGCGTTGTACCGCTCGGACAGCGTCATGCGGTGGTGGTAGCCATCGACCAGCCAGCGGTTGCCTGCCGAGTCAATGCCAATCACCGGGATCGCGGTGCGGTCAGATCCCTTCTTCTTGCTGGATGCCGGGTCGCACAGGATGTAGATGTTGAGCGTGGCTGGGCGAACGTCCTGGAACTTGAGCCAGTCCTTCTGGAATATCGCGTTGTTGCCGGCCGCTGGGTTCTGCAGCATCTGGGCGGCCAGGACGGATGAGGTCTGTTTCTTCTTCTTATCCTCCCAGACTGCTTTGGACAGGAAGACAGGGTTGCCGTCGCGCAGGCCGTTGTCAGTTGCTGCGTAGATGCGCGGCTTGACGGCGCCCATCTCGATCATGGTGTTGTAGGTGTCGCCGAAATGGTATCGGGTGCCTATATGCCATGAGCGTGCAAGCGAACCATCGGCCGGGCGTGCGCCAAGGTTGTCGGACAGCGACCACGCCTCGGTGGTCTTGGTGATCATCTCAGGCGACGTGACGCTATCGACAGTGACCACGTCATCATAGACGCGCAGCAGGAAGTGGGCGCCGGTTGGCTGGCCATCGACCAGGCCATGCCCTTCAACCGTGGCCTCCTTCGGGTTGCCCTTGCGCTTGACCACGATGCCTGAGTCTTCAGACCAGCGCGGCGAGTCCTTCTTAGGATCAGGCCACAAGACTTCTGGGTACAACTCCTTGAGCGTGTTGTTGCTCTCGAGTTCGTACTTGACCTGGCGCAGGAACTTCCGTGCTACCGGCTTGTTGAAGCTAAAGATGCCGATGGTGATCTCGGGGTTCTTCAGGATCTCCTGAATCACGCCAGCGAATGTTATGACAGTTGATTTATAGTGTTCGCGTGACCATAGGTCGAGGTAGCCATCAGGATCGCGCTCTACCTCTCGGCTGCGCTCATAGATCCACGGATGCACGGCATCTGATCGGCCAAGCAGCACAGAGAGCAGGAAGAAGCGGTCAAGCCTGCCGAGTTCTGCGACATCAGCAGGGGGCCAGTTGATCGCATCACCATAAAGCTCGAGCGCCTGTTCATAGGTTAGCGACCAGATGTCCTCCTGATTGATCACTTCTTGCCCTTGATGGCTCCCAGCTTGTCGGCCAGGCCAGTGACCAGTCGCACCTCGCCGCTATGCTCTACCTTCTGCTCAATGGTCTGCTCGATGATCTGCTTATCGAGGCCAAGCAGCTTGGCTTTGCCCATCGTTGCGGCAGTAGCGGCGGACGACTGCACTGTCTCGGCAGCGAGGGCTGCTTGCCGCGCTTCTTCTAGTTCTGCGACGAGGTCATCAACGGTAATTGCGTTGCGTTTTGCTGCCACAGATCTCAGCTCCGCGAGCCTTGCCGCGATCTTGACGTTATCCAAAACGTCTTTTGCCTTACGATTAACGGACTCCGGCTTCATCTTTGCAGCGTCGTACGAACGACGATACGCCTCACTCGCGTTACCTGTTTCAAGGTACGCTAGGCAGAAGTTTTCCTGCTTTGGCGTGAGGCTAGTCATTCGCGGACTCCGATAATGTTTGTTCATCGTGAAGACTCGCATAGCCCCTCACGATTGTGCCGACCCCTGGCAATGTATTTGGCGGAATGACAAGCATCCATCGAGGGAACGCAGTCGGATCGAAGCCGCCTCCCCAATACCGATACATCGCACACACCTTTGCTCGGCTCCTTTCGCGCTTGGTGTGTAGCTTTGCTGGCTCAATTCCCGGAATGTTTGGAAGCGCCCTGGCTACCTGCCTGCTCGGATACCCTATTTCTAGCGACACCTCTTTCGCAGTAACCCACCCTGGGCCTCTGGATTTAAGGTGGTCAAGGATAGCGGCAAGAAGTTCATCCCTCTCCTGCTGACGCGACATAGCTCACTTCACCTTGCCAGTCTTTGTGCGTGCGAATGAGCGGTTCTCGCTGGGCGTCTGTGCGCGCAGGTTGCTCAAGCTGTTGGTGCCACCCTTGCTCAGTGGCTTCTTGTGATCAACGTCCTTTCCTCGGACATCGACACCAGATGCCTCGAGCTTTGCTCGGGCCTGGTTGCGCTCGGATCGGTTGGCGATCTGCTCTGGTTTTGAATGATAGTTGGCGTACTCGTCGGCGTAATTACGTTTTTTCATTGCGTCATCCCCACACAATCGATCTCAGTTGAATTTGTTTGCTCTGGTGGCAGCAAGGTATCCAGTAGCACCTCGCAAAGCGCACTGGCGTGGCTGGGTAGGTCTTGCTGATACGCTACTAGGCAAATGTCGATCAGCGATTCGATCTCGTCTTCGCTGAATGTGAATTTCACGCTTGATTTGATTTTCATTTGGTCGTTCCTAATCGCATAAAAAGCAAAGCCGATTCATGCCAAGCCAAGAGTTCGTGATTGACAGCGTCAGTCCATTGCTCTCGCGGCGTGTTGTCGTGGTAAAAGCAGAGGCGCTCTTCCTGCATTGCGCAGGTTGATTTCGCAAGTTCGTGGTACATCGCCCGAAAATGTTGTCGAAGGCAGATCAGTCGTAGCAACTCAACCTCCCCTGTACTTGCCGTTGCGCTTCTCTGCCTTGATGCGCTCCCAGTGATCATCGCGACACTTCTCGTCGCAATAGGGTCTGCCATCGTCCAGCTTCTCTGCGCAGTTGCGGCACTCACCCACAGGGAATGCACTCACTGCGTGGCTCAGGCTGTACTGGAACTCCGCTATCCGGTTCTCCAGTTCGGCGTCACGCCTGTCGTTTGCTATGTCGATTTCGTCACTCATGCTGCCATCCCCATGTATTCATCAATCCTTTGAATCGCTTCCTGCCACCCATAGCAGACATGCGCCTTGTAACCGCTCTCGTTCATTTCATTCAGCCAGGCTTGTTGCTCTTCGCTCAAACGTCCGTCAGTGGTTTTCATTTCGATCCACAGGCCACCGTAGCCACCGACCATTGCCGGCAAAAACAGATCGCTTACCCCAGGCTTCACGCCAATCGATTTGAGTTCAGCAGCCTCTCGTTTTGAGCGCATTCCGCCGTTAGGTATATGGAATATTCTCTTGAGTCTTTCGTCGCTATTTGTTCGGCAATAAGTCATCACAACGAGCTGGTGTTCTGACTCTGTTTTTGGTTCGCGATTGGCGAAGAATTTGGGTAGTTGGTAGGTCATAATTTTGGTTAGTGGTTGCTCACGTAAAACCCGAAACCCGAAACAACCCGAGGGCAAGCGATTTGTTCTCGGGTATAGCCCAGTGATAGAGCGGAAAGATGTATAAAAAAGGGGGTTTTTTTACCTATACCCTTCCTTTGTTTTATTGCTCTTTTTGAGGGGTTTTTCAGACAGACTCTTAAGAGGCGTGTCCTCGGTAATCGGGTTTGCTCAAACCCTTGCCACGACTGGGTTATACCCGAGTCGCACTTTTTTTCCTCGGTTATCGCCTCGGGTTGTTTTTTTGACGCGCTCACTCGACAAACTCCGAGAAAACGATGGCCACTGCGGCTGGTCCGCGTACCTTTTTACGCTCGACAGCGAAGAACTCACCGTCCTCAAGAAGCAGTTTTATAACGTCGTTTTGACCGGCATAAGAAAGCGCCTTGAACTTGCGCGAAGCCTCACGAATTTGCTTGCGCGATAACCCATCAGCCCGTGCTTCTTTTATCCTTGCGGTGACATCCTGAACCGCTGCGTCGAATGAGTTCTCAGTGATATTTACGCCAGACGAAACGACAGCCTCGTTGGTGAAGTGGCGCACGAAATTGATCGACCACTCGGCATGCTCCTTGTTGATCGTTTCCGATTCGCAAGACATTGAGATGATCATCGACAGGCGCATTGATATCTCATTCGCCCTGCCCCACATTTCAGCCAGGCCGAACTTTTCCAAGCGGTCCATCTCGCTCAGGGTGAAGTCTTCAAAGTCGCGGAAAGCAGCCATCGCTTCCGGTTCGATGTTGATGATCTTGGGTTGCGGCTTCATATCGTGCGCGACATCTATCAGACCATCTAGCTGTGTATGCGGTGCGCGGACCTTCTTGCACCATTCAACGATATCTTCAGGCGGTGTGTTGTTGGTGCAGAACTGCCCGGCCTCGCGCTCTGAGTAGCATTCCATGACGATGAAACGGTTCAGGAAGCCATCACGAAGCGCCTTTGATCCAATCGCATCGTAAAACGTGATCGGCGTGGTCATGGCCATGATCGTCAGAGCCGGGTTTAACACCTTGCGCTCTGCCATCTCAGCCTTCTGAGTCTTCGACATGCCTGCCGTCGAGTAGCCAACCGGGTGAAGCGTTCCGTGCAGGCGCCCGAAGCACTCCATTTCGATCTTGCTGATATCGCGATACTGACCGCTCTTGTCCTTGTTCGCTGACTCAAGCTGCATACCCATTTCGTCAGTGATGTGGATATGTGTTGGCTTATCGATCAACGCCGAAACAACGCCAGACTCTGATGTGTATTTGCTTGGACCGAGCAGCGCGTCAAGGCCTGCAGCTTCAAGCATCCACTCGATGGTGCTTTTGATGTGTTCTTTGCCGGTTGCTGATCTGCCGATGGCGATCAAATAGATCGACGCCCAGTTGCTCATGCTTGACTGGTAACGGCGCCCCATAAGAACCGAACCGAGCGCCAGTGCTGCAGCTACCGAGTAGATGGCCTGGGGTTTCCGCGCCGTATGCATTGACCACTCGACAACCTTGCCAAGCATTCCTGGGATCTGCAAGATACCAAGCGGCACATCGGGCTTTGCTGGCGCTTCGGGCAGGATCTTGAGTTCAATCTGCTTGATCTGGGTGACAGATTCAGCCTGCTTGCTGCCAGCGAACTGATCAGCAACGAACTTGTTGAACTTGTCTGTCGTCCAGCCATCGGCCAGGGCATCTGCAGCATCCCATTTTTCTGGGAACGATGAGACATCAAGCACGGCAACATTGGCCGCAACGCTATCCAGTATCTCAACGACCTTTGTCATTGCCTCGATGCCCGGCTTATCAGCGTCTGGCCACAGCAGAATATTGCGCCCGGCAACCATTGACCAGTCAGGACCGTCGTAAGCATTGGCGCCACCCGGCCAGGTGATGCATACATACTCATCACCGCAAATACGCCGGGCTGCATCACAGGCCTTCTCGCCCTCAACAATCAGGATCGGGTCATGCAGTCGTGACGACATGATGTCCATGCCGTAGAACGGCTGGAAGCTCGACCACTTCTTGGCCACCCAGTCAGCACCATTGAAGGTCCAAGGGCAGAATTGTTTCTTGCCACCGGCAACGTCATAACGCGCAACGTAGCCAATCAGCTTGCCTGAGTCGTTCAGGTACTGCCAACGGTTTGATGGCTTGCCATGAACGTGATGGACGCATTCAAATGTAGCCTTCCACGGTGTCGGGGAAACCCAGTTGCGGGTGCGCACAGGGGTCGGCTTGAAGACTGGTGGTGAATATTCTTTGACTCTTGGCGGCTTTCCATCTGACAGGTCATTGACCGCCTCATGCTGAGACAGGCCGTGCATTGCTGCATACAGCGAAACCAAGTCACCGCCACCAGATCCAGACGCGAAGTCCTTCCAGACGCCGCTATTCAGGTTGATTGATAACGAGTCACCCTTGTCGCCGTTCAGATTGCCGACAATAAATTCCTTGCCGGCCTTCCTGCCATTCGGAAACCATGAGCGAAGAAGGCCTTCTGAATCACTAAGCAAAGACTCAGCAACTGACTTGAAGTCAATTTTGTTGCCAGCATCAAACGCTGCTGCGTTGAAATTGATTGCAGCCATGATTAGTTGCCTGACCTTCCATGCTCGAAACGAGCCTGACGCGCCTTTTGGGCTGCGCTTTGAACTTTGATGTACATGAAGCTGCGCCAGTCACCGCGATCAACCATGACTGATCCTTTATGGGGGTAGCAGTCCATGAAAAGTCCGCGCTCTACTGGATGGCCTCCACCGCTTGGGGTGTCCATGTCGCACAACATGCAGTTGATCCAAATTTCATCGCTGCACTCGTACAGGCCACCACCAAACATACTGGTGATAGAGCCGCAACGAGGACAGATGCCACCGTTATCTGAGTGGTTTTCAAAGAATGAAACAGGGTCACCATCAAGGATGTTGATGTCTTGGATGGTGCTAATTATTTGGTAGTCTTCGCTGATTATCTGGTCGTTCAAAGCTTTGCCGAACGCAGCCACCTTGGGGTCGTGATCGACGCCTTCAGGCTTCACGTCATACCAATTGACGATGCCCTGCGGCGACACAATCTTGAAGTCAGGCAGGTAAAAAGTGCCGTCAGAAAGTTTGTAGCCCTCTGGTTCGTATTCCCACTTGTAGCCCATAGCATCAAAGAAGACCCCCCAACGGGCTTCAAGCCGGCTGCGGAATTTGTAGCTTTTATAGCTTGTTTCTATCGCTTGGATTTTCATTTATAATTCACCCTGCTTTTAGACGCCACCCGAGGGTTACCGCCCGATGAAGGTGGCGTTGTTATTTCTGCACTCATGGCTGCAGACATAGCCATCACAAATAAATCTTTAGTAGTCCGCGCAACTTCTCTATCTCGCCGCGCTCTACGACAACCAGATCAAGGGCGTCCAGCAGGCGGACCACGGTAGGCACCTGGCCATCGATGATCTTTGAGAGGTTTGCGTCAGACGTGCCGAGCGCACTGGCAAGCTGCTTTTGCAGGCCATAAGCGCGAACAGCGTTCTTGATGCGCTCGATAGAAACTTTGTTTCCTGTGGTTTCCATTTTTCCGAGTTACTCTGAAATTGGCGGAAAACCCAAGGCACACAAGATGCCAAACGCAGGAGATAGAAATGTCCTCATCACGCGGCTGCTTTAATGCTCGAGCAAAGATCCTCTCGAAGCTGCATCAGTTCGATATAGAGAGTCGATCCGCACTGCGTAACCTTCTCGTTACGGATGCGAGAGATCGTGGCCTGGGACGAGTTGCAGCGCCGAGCGATTTCACTATCACTCAGTTCAAATTTGTCGGCGATCTCGTCAGCGATTTTTTTTGCGGTGTCCATTCGCAAACTATACGCGAATGACTAGCTAAAAACAATACACGAATGGAAGACTTGTTGCTAAAGGATATGCTGCCATGAATACTTACCGAATGAAGACCCCAGCCTCACTTATCGCAGACGCCATTGATGACGCCATGAAGGCGTTCAACAACGGGAGAGGCATTGGTCAGTCTGAGTTGTCGCGCCGATCTGGGGTTCCGCAGCCGACCATCAGCAGAACATTGAAGGGCAAGACGCTTCCTGAAGTCAATACCCTTTCAAAGCTGCTGGAAGTGTTAGGTGCCGGCAATGTGAAGCTGTCACAGTCGGTTAAGGCTCTCATCCCGCAAGATGAGTATGCCCCAGCAGTAAAACCGGAAGCCCCCAGCCTATCCCCTATCGCCATGCGTATCGCAATGGCCGTCAATGACATGCCGGAGCCGTATCAGGTGGCTTTGCTTAACCTGATCACGATAGAGCATGAGAAAAACGGGGCTTTACGGCTTACCGAAATCCAGAGACTTTCGGAAGCGAAACGTCTAAAGGCTGGCTAACAGACCGCAGCACAACCTGCTCACCATCTGGGTAGGTGACGATAAGGGCAGCATGTGCCGCTCCATCTGATACCAAGCGGTCGAGGATGCGCTGCATTGTTTCGGTCTTATCCTGAGTGATTGCCACCACATTCATTCTTATTATTCCTTTGTAAGTTTGACGTCAGTATATAGCCTGTTTAAAACACTGCGAACATACGACCTACGTCAATTCTCGTGAAATATTCCACAGTGTCTCGTCAATATTTATCACTGTGAATACAGCCAGTAGCTTACTCCCGAGTAGGGCATAACACCAACCGCGTATTGATGAAATTATTTTAAAAAAATATCCATTCGTGTATTGCATGGACTAGCCATTCGTGTATAGTTCTATCCAAGGTCGAATGGAATCGCGGCCCAAACTTCAATCGATTCCCGATGAACGAAGGACAAGCTATGAACGCACCGCTATCACTAGCGCAAGTGCTTCCGACCTGGATGCAGGCCAAGGAAGAAGAGCGCAAGGCGATTGAACATCGCCGCGAATTGGACAAGATGATCCAGTCGCTACTGCCCAAGAAGGACGAGGGCAGCATCACCGAAACCACCGGCAATTACAAGACAACGGTCACGTACAAGCTCGACCGCAAGCTCGACACCACTGCCCTGCAGCTTGACTGGGCAACCCTTCCGCCCCGCGCTGCAGAGGCCATCAAGTGGAAAGCTGACCTCTCCACCTCCGCATTCCGCGCCCTGTCCGATGAGGACAAGGCAACCCTATCGGCTTACATCACCACGAAGCCTGCATCTCCCACCGTTTCTGTCGAATTTAAGGAGTAGTCGCCAAATGGCAATTCAACTACGCAGCACAAAGGATGCCGTCAAAAACAACGGCCTCAAGGTAATGACCTATGGTCACGCAGGCACCGGCAAGACATCGCTCTGCGCAACCACTGGCGCACCTACCGTCATCATCAGCGCAGAGGCTGGTCTGCTCTCCTTGCGTGGCCACGACATCGCAGTCATCGAAGTGGGCAGCATCGCTGATGTCCATGAGGCCTACAACTACTTGAGCGGCCCAGACGGTGAGCAGTTTGAGTGGATCTGCCTAGACTCGATTTCGGAGATCGCAGAGCAGGTGCTGAACTTCGAGAAGAAGAACAGCAAAGACCCACGTCAAGCCTACGGCGCACTGGCCGAGCAGATGCAGGACTTGATCCGCGCCTTCCGCGACATGCCTGGCAAGAACGTCTATATGTCCTGCAAGATGGAACGCATCAAGGACGAACAGGGTGGGCTGGTCTATAGCCCATCAATGCCGGGCGCGAAGTTGAGCCAGGCAATCAGCTATTTCTTCGATGAAGTGTTCGTGCTTCGCGCAGAGAAGGCAGACGACGGTCAGATCTACCGGACTCTGCAAACCCAAGGTGACTACAACTATGTCGCCAAAGACCGATCCGGCGCTCTGGAGCTATACGAAGAGCCAAACCTCGGCAAGATCGCAGCAAAAATCATCGGCAGCACCAACTAATCAATCAAGTAGCAACTAATCAATTCAAGGAGCAACAATTATGGCCTCATTTACTTTCAATGCAGCAAACGTCGCACCGGCAACCGCTTTTGAACCAATCCCGGCTGGCTGGTATGTCGCGCAGATCTCTGACTCTGCAGTCAATCCCGCCAAGTCTGGGAAGGGTATGCGCATGTCGCTCACGTTCGACATCATCGAAGGCGACTTCAAGAACCGCAAGATCTTCGCCGGCCTGAACATTCAGCACGAAAACCCGGAAACCGAAGGCTATGCGCAGAAAGACCTGTCATCAATCTGCCACTCGGTTGGCGTTCTTGACCTGAAGGATACGTCGCAGCTTCACATGAAGCCGCTGATGATTAAGGTCGCCATCCGCGAAGCCAAGAACGGCTACGAAGCCAGCAACGACATCAAGGGTTACAAGCAGGCTACCGCCGGCTCCGCCCCTGTTGGTGGTCCTGCAGCAGCAGCCAACTCGGTCACCCCACCCTGGCAGAAAAAGGCAGCTTAATTGACCACAGCCCTGTGACAGAGGGCTTTATCAATCACGTTGGAGAACCAAATGGCAGCACTACCAGAACCAATCCATCAAACCAAGGGCATGATTTTCCGCTGGTATGAGGAAAAGAACGAAGCAGAATCAATGCGTCCGTATTTGGGCGCATCAATCATTGGTCATAACTGCCGGCGCTACCTGTGGCTGTCGTTCCGCTGGGCGCTGAAGAGCAAGTTCGATGGTCGCCTGCTCCGCCTGTTCAGCACTGGCCACCGCGAAGAGGGCCGCATTGTTGAAGAACTGCGCGGTATTGGGTGCCAGGTATGGGAAACCGATCTAAATACCGGTGATCAGTTTGAAATCACTGACTGCAACGGTCACTTCAAGGGCCACCTTGATGGCAAAGCACTAGGCCTGCCAGAGGCTCCGATGACCGTGCATGTGCTTGAGTTCAAGACGCACAACACAAAGAGCTTCAGCGAACTGAAGACAAAGAAGGTCAAAGACTCAAAGCCGATGCATTGGGCGCAGATGCAGGTCTATATGTTCAAGGAAAATCTTGAACGGGCCATGTATATCGCCGTCTGCAAAGAAACAGATGACCTCTACGTTGAGCGCGTTGAGCTTGATGCGCACGCTGCTCGGGCTTTGATCGACAAGGCACAGACAATCATCGAGATGGATGAGCCACCACCGCGCATCAGCGAAGACCCGTCATGGTTTAGTTGTAAATGGTGTGACATGCACCCTATCTGCCACGGCACAACGGCACCGCTACCGAACTGCAGAACGTGCGCCCATTCAACGCCGGTAGAAGCTGGCGAATGGAACTGCACGAAGTACGAATGCGAAATACCTCTGTTAAACCAGTCTCATGGGTGTGATTCGCACAGGTATATCCCGATCACGCTGGAGAAGTTCGCCGAGATGGATGACGTTGATGGTGATGAGGTTATCTACAAAAACAAACTGACCGGCAACACATTCAGCAACGGCAAAGGTTTTCTGAGCCGCGAGATCCACGCATGCGCTGATAAACGTGCTTTAGGAGATGCTGGTGTTAATGCATTCCGCTCAGAGCTTGGTGACAACGAGGTGATTGGATGACCACCCGCCACAGCAACCAATTGATCGGCAGATCAAAGGACATCATCGAGACGCAACTCTACAAGATGTCGCTGCAGATGCCGCCAGGCTACAACGAATGGAGCCACGGCGAGTCGGTTGTCTTCAAGCAGAGGTCGCAACGCGCCAACGAGCTGTGCAAGACAGGTCGCGCAACGCTTGCCGAGCTAGTCAATTGTTACAAGTCACTTGAGGTTTTTTGGAAATGATACCCCGCCCCTACCAATCAAAGGCCATCAGCGACCTCTGGGAGTGGTTTGAGAAGCACCCAGAAGGAAACCCCGTGATCGAAGCGTGCGTCGGCGCTGGGAAAAGTTACGTTATCGCGGCGCTCTGCCAGCACGCCATCACCACATGGAAAGGCACACGCATCTTGATGCTGGTCCATGTCAAGGAGCTGATCGAGCAGAACCACGAAGAGTTGCTCAAGGTATGGCCAGAGGCGCCTGTCGGCATCCACTCCGCCAGCGTCGGCAAGAAAGACATCGGAAACGACATCCTCTACTGCGGCATCGGCAGCGTCTATAAAAAAGCGCACCTGATGGGCAAGATCGATCTGGTCCTGGTCGATGAGTGCCACCTGATCAACACCGAGAACAGCGGAATGTATCGCACATTCTTGAACGAGCTGAAGAAATACTGCCCATTCATGCGCACCATTGGCCTGACCGGCACCGCATTTCGCGGCAACGGCGTCTGGCTTACCGATGGCGAAAACCCGCTATTCACGCACGTCGCAGCCAGGGTGACCATGAAAGAACTGCTCAAGCTCGGCTTTCTGGCCAAGCTACAGCCTGCCCTGACGAGTGTTCATTACAGTTCTGACGGCATCGAGATTGTTAATGGTGACTACAACATCCGCCAGCTTGCTGACCGGGTAGATCGCGACGAGTTGATCAACGCCACTTGTGACGACATGATCATCAAGGCTGCTGGCCGCAAGAAGTGGCTGGTCTTCTGCGTCAATGTGTCACACGCGATGCACGTCTCTGACGCACTGAAGCGCCGGGGTATTGCATCGGCAGTCATTCACGGCGAGACGCCGAAGGCAGATCGCGAGAAGACCATTGCCCGGTTTCGTGCTGGTGAGATACATGCCATCTGCAACTGCGCAGTCCTGACCACCGGCTTCAACGTCAAGGATGTCGATTGTATCGCCCTGCTGCGCAGCACCAAGTCGCCAGTGCTATACGTTCAGATAGCTGGGCGCGGCATGCGCACCGCTGACGGCAAGGAAAACTGTCTGTGGCTGGACTATACAGATACTACCGAGCGCCTGGGTCCGGTTGATTCGATCACCGGCCACGCAAAACGCAAGGCAAGAGACAAGACAGCACCGAGCAAGATCTGCGAAGAGTGCGGCAACCCGAACCCGATCAGCGCCCGTGAGTGTATCGAGTGCGGCCACCCGTTCGACATCGCTGAGAAAGACCCGCACGGCACGACTACCTCGACGGCAGCAATCATGTCAGCCGATGTCAAGCCGGTGCGCTACCGGGTTGATCGCGTCTCATACGCCAAGCACATGAAGCCAGGCAAGCCGCCGTCACTGCGTGTCGAGTATTGGTGCGGCTATCGCATCGTGGCCAAGGAATGGATCGCGCTTGAGAGCATGAACCAATGGGGCCGGGCATCTGCAGCCGAATGGTGGCAGAAGCGCACAGGTCACGCGATGGCGCCGAAGAACATTGATCAGGCGCTGATCTATATCAAGGACTGCGGCATCACTGAGCCTGGCCATATTGAGGTCAATGAGCAGAAGGCCTACCCAGAGATCGTCAAGTATTACCGCAAGGAGGTGACAGCATGAGCCGCGCAACACTAGAAGACAAGATCTGCTACTGCAAGCGTGAGCTTGCATCGCTTGAGGCCACTATCACCAACTGCCACAGTTGCGACAGGAAACGCTACAACCTGAACGAGTGCATGAAGCACGGCCATGTGCCGGTGCAGTTCCTTGAAAGCACCGACTGCCCTGACTGGGAGTTCAATTCGATACCCTTCTAAAAATATTTGAAAAATAATTCATTTGTGTATTGACATCTATACACGAACGTATAGAATGAACACATCGGAACAAAACAACGAACCGGCTCTTTAAAAACTAGATGGATTACCCGGAGTCTGAAACAGCACCTTGCCGTAAGACGCAAGTGAAGCGACTGAATTAGTAGGCCGGTCAAGTAACACAAACAAACATACGGCCCTTCGCAAGAGGGGCCACCTCCAAGCACTCTAAAACCTGTTGGAACGAGTCTGCAGCTCCGCCCAATCCGAATCGGAAATCGTTGAGTGCTTGGAAGTGATAACCAACAACAAAGAGGGAAACGAAATGAGGACGATGACAAACCCAAAAGAGTTCTGCGCGATTCTCCTTGCAGAAAAGTCATTCCAAACAAACAACAACTTCACGATGCGCGAATACATCAGTTCTTACGGATTCCGCGCACCACGCGAATTGGCTGATCAGGTTATGGCGATTCGGGATGAAATGAAATCAAAGGAAACAAAATGAAATACAAACGCACCGTAGCTTGCGTTCTGTTTGAGCGCATCGATCCACTGCATACCAACGGGTGGAAGCCATGAAAACCTACATCGTCTGGGGCATCCCAATCGAAGTCGATAACGTCTCCATTAACTCGGACGGCGAGATCGAAAACTGGGATCTGTACATCGGTGGCGTCGAGTTAATTCTTGGCGCTGACTTTCTCGACCCGATCGTTGTGAAAGAGTTGGAAGAGATGATTCTGAAAGGGTATGGCAATGATTGATTACTGCAAGTTGTACGAATACCGCGCAGAGATGGATGAAGCTCGGCGACTGGCACTCACAGTCGATTACACGGTGTTCTTTGAAACAGCACCGCTTGTTCAGCAAGGCCGACCGCAAGTGGTTATCCCGCTGAATGTCTAACACCAGCCCTGCCTAGCGGGGCATTACTTAGCCCCATTGGCGATCAACCTCAATGCCCACGGCAGAAAGGCTCAATCGAAATGGAACCAGTGGGGCTAAGTAATCAGACGGAAGCGCCTAGCACGCAAGGCAGAAGCTGGAGTCTTGAGCGCCGTCTGATTAGCCCACTCACCCCGCACCTTTACGGTTAAAAACAAGGAGCTTCATCATGGCACAACTAGCCACTGTAACAACCCTCTCCACCCTCCGCCAACGCAACCTGATCGCACGAGCCGTTGAACTCAAAGCTGTGATCGACGGTGCCAAGGACGAGCTGGACGAGATCCTCAACACCTTCCGCTCACTGGGCGACGGCGAGTTCCAAGGCCGCGACGGTCACAAGGTGCTGGTCTTCAGCACCGAGCGCGTCACCCTCGACAGCAAGACGGTCAAGGGTTTCCTGACCCCAGCGCAGGTTCTTGCCGCCAGCAAGTCCTCCTTCGTCACTACTGCAAAGGTGAGCTAAATGACCCGCCAAGACTTTCAAGCTCTGCTTCTGGGCGCTGCACTGGGTGTTTTAGCAGCACTGTTTCTTTGAGGGGAACGAGATGTTATCCATATACGACTGCTGCGCCATCATCGAAGGGTTCGATGGCGAAGACCACGACGAGGAAGAAATCTTCGCCGCCTTTCAACAACTGATCAATACCGGTGTCGTTTGGCAACTCCAGGGTTTCTACGGACGTACCGCCAAGCACCTGATCGATAGTGGGGTGTGTCATGCGTAACGAAAACCTGCACCAAGTCATCGTCTGCACCACCGAGGCAAAGCGCCTGGCGGTGATGGATGTTGAAACGAAACCCGGCGATCGCTGGAACGAGCATTGCGCTGTTGTGTTCGGCAAGTGGATTCTTGAGAACCGTGAGTACAAAGCACTTTCCGCACACGCAAGCAACGGAAACTTTACTGTCTGGGTGACCAGGCTTCAATAGGAGGTGAGTATGGCAGCAGAACTCAGACTGCCGCGCAGTGCGTACCCAGACAAGTGGCATCCGTGCCGTGGGTACAAGTCGCTGGAAGACCTGCAGTCAGTCATGCAGGCGCGGCACAAAGCGTTTCAACCACCACGCTGGTTCGACCCGGCATGGGGATTTGAGCCAACGATCTGCAACAAGATCGATGACGGCGTCGAACTCTGGAAGTGGTCGATCAGTATGGAAAAGTGGCGTCTCGATGCTCACATCGTTTGGCGCGACTAGCAGACTGCGGCTTTACGAGGCCGCACATTGAATGGCTTGGAAATAACTCCGTGAGCTACGAGAAGCGAGCCGCCCGGCACCAGCGGATTTCCCCAAGTTGCAAGCCGGATGATCCGAGCCATTCAATGTGACACCAGTCACTCAGGCGCTTCCTTACGCCTGCCACCAAAAACAGGAGCAAGACATGAAAACAATCGACTTCTCAGACGTTCGTGAGTATTACGAGCGCCAGCGGCCAGAAGGTCACTGGTTCGATGCAGGCACCTTGAAGTGCTTCGGATGCCGGCTACCGAAGATCGCCTACGAAACCAACGCAGGTGTCTTGTTCGTCTCCAGCGAACTGGACTTCTCTGGTGAGCGCCGCTACTACAACGTTCGCCGCCAGTCAGTGAATGGCGACATCAAGACTGTCGGCAAATTCAACGATTACCGCACTCGCGCTGAAGCAATCAACGCGATCAAGGCATTAGATAGAGAGGCTTTGCAATGATCGTCAATACACCTCAATTCCAGCTAGACGCCAAGGTCCAGCGGTACGGACCAGACGCCTATTCGCTAACCCTCGACCAGTGCTGGCCAGTCGCGCAGAAGCCCCACTTCACGCGCATCACCCAGTTGAATCTCACCTCTGCCCAGCTTGACGCGCTGGCTGCGGTGTTGATCAGAAAGTAACTGGATTAAATAATCAATACGCATACTTAATCCACTCAATCCACACCGCGCCTACGGTTAAAAACGGAGATTCAAAATGATCATCAAATTCACCGCCGACCAAGTCGCAGCAGTCGGACTCCCCCATCGCGGGGCTTACATCGAATATTCAGACGATGGTCTGTACGTCGACAACAGTACGTGGCTCGACAAGCAGCCCTGCTTCGAGCCTGGCATCGACCGACTGATCGAGATGGCTGACGCGATTGTTTATCACTAGCAGTTGCATGAAACCCGAGCTAGTCGGGCTACCCCTCTGGCCTGTCTCCTAACAGGTTTTTAACGTCAATGGCACGACAACTAGCACGCCCTGTACCAATGGCTGAGTGCAAATCAGCCGGTACAGTAAAGACGAAGCGTGATGTGGTTTGGCACGGTTGCACGTTTGAGTGCATCGCATCTTCAGTGGCTCGACAGGATGTGCATCGCTAGTTCATGGCTGGCGACGATTCTTGTCTTGTTAGTTGCCCCGCTGGTTCGACTCCAGCCGTCTTTACTGTACCTCCCCCTCCCGGCACTGAGCCGGTTTAGCCCCGCTTGATGGTGACATCGCGGGGCATCTTTTTGCCTTGAGGAAATTATGACAACACAACACACGCCGGGGCCGTGGCACACAACGCGCGACGGCTTTTCAACAGTTTATGTTGAAGCGCGCATTGGCGGAGGATGGATTCAGGAAGTAGCGGCCTGCGGTCCGACAGAAAAAGGATCAGATCAGCAGGAAGCGAACGCACGACTGATTTCCGCTGCGCCTGAGTTGCTGGAAGCCATCAAGCCTTTTGCCGCGATGCTTGCAGATCACCATAAAGACGTACCGGACTACCAGCAGATATTCGGAATCAATCGCAACAGCTTCTCCGTTGGCGACTTGCGCCGGGCCGTATCAGCAATCGCCAAAGCAACCGGGAGCCAACCATGATCCGCCTAATAACCCTCTGGCTCCAACTGAGAGCCAAGCAAGCGCACTTGGACGGCATCGAAGCCGCCCTTGAGTGCATCGATCACCCCGGCATCAAGAACCGCTACATCGAGCGCCGCATGGCCTTGAAGCGTGACCTTCACCGCATCACTGGCGACTACAAGCTTGTGGCTAGAGAACGAAATCCTTGGAGGGCAGCACTATGACCACTCCCGAACTAAGACAAATGCAGGAAGACATGGAAGAACGCGAGATCCGCGCAGCCAACACGATAGTGGTTGCCGGGTGCTTGATCCTTATCTTTGTGCTGATCAGCTTTTTGGTGAAGCTATGACTGCCCGTATCAGCGAAGAAGGCGCAGCCCTGGCCATCCTACACGGCCAGATGTGCGAAACCCAGCAGACCATGCTGCGCTTGCGTAAAGAGCAGATGGACATCGCCCGTCGAATGCTTGCCGCCCAACGATTTCACGCTACCTGCTGCGAGGCGATGGAGCGAATTATTAACCCAGTGCGCAGGACGTACAGCGTTGAGGACATCCTATGAAGGGCTTTGACTGGATACCGTTCTCAATAATCTTCGGCATCCCATTGATCATCAACTGGTGGCCTGTGATTGAAAGGATTTTGAAATGAACTGCAAAGACTGCAGGCACTACAACGAATACACGGAATGGAGCGGCTGGTGTGATGTGACGCTGCCCAAGTGGTTAGTTGTGGCGCTGACAACTGTGGCTTTCGGTGATGAACGCACCGTTAGAGCCGATGACGAATGTGACTTGTGGAAGGAGATGAGAAAGAGATGACCACAGACGAACAAGCCCGAGACGCCTTGATACTCCATCTGGAGCGCCAACTGCTCGACATCCGCAAGAACACGCTGCGCAACGACTTCGCCAAGGCCGCGCTGATTGGCGTGTTATCTACCGGGTATGTGACGCACAAGGGCATGACACCGGGCGACTTTGCCCGTGATGCGCTTGAGATAGCTGACGCGATGATGGAGATCATATGACCTCATTCTTCTCCGCAGACCCCCGTGTTGTCGGCTACTTCCGCGACAAGACCGAGTCCATCATCAAGAACGCCAACTTCACCAAGCCATTCAAGATCTGCTCCAAGTGCAAGTGCAACACCTTGGAGCCGAAGAAGGTGAAGGGAACCGGCACCAGCCGCCATAACGTCGCGAGGTATCTATGTCCGACCTGCCAGTAATGCACGTACCAATCCCCCGCCTGCGCCACTTCGGCGTGGGCGCAAAGGTGATCCTCGAGGGCAAGACCTACGTGATCCTGTCCGAACTGGATCAGCACTATTACCAACTGAGCCGCGATGTCGTCGCGTGCAAAGGCCATCCATGTGAGGAGGTGAAATGAGCGTCAATCTTTGCAGCATCTGCAAGTGCCAGCTTTCCGGCCATAGAAAGCGCAATGGTCATAATCTGTGCGCAGATTGCGACATTACGCAGGAGTCACGCGACCGTGAGCCAAGCGCACTAGAGAAACAACCCGGCGGAAACCATTACCGGACGATGACCATTCAGCCCATTGAGTACATCCTGAAAAACGAACTCGGCTACATGGAAGCGAATGTCGTGAAGTACGTCAGCCGGCACGTTGCCAAGAA
>ERZ1034361.109-NODE-109-length-56935-cov-8.480530_pt1 | contig 56935 bp, 49 predicted proteins | sample MGYA00520617_ERZ1034361 | MGnify/ENA primary metagenome ERZ1034361 (study PRJEB33736, sample SAMEA104284507) | Azolla filiculoides | biome: Urban; feature: Water surface; material: Ditch water | place: Netherlands | collected 2015-10-28 | depth 0-0.1 m ... | reverse complement strand
ATGGTCAACATCGGCGTGGGCCCGGCCAACGCCAAGAACATCACCGACCACATTGCGGTGCTGCGACCGCACGCCTGGATCATGCTGGGCCACTGCGCCGGCCTGCGCAACACCCAGCAACTCGGCGACTATGTGCTGGCCCACGGCTACGTGCGCGAAGACCATGTGCTGGACGAAGAACTGCCGCTGTGGGTGCCCATCCCGGCGCTGGCCGAAATTCAGGTGGCGCTGGAGCAGGCGGTAGCCGACGTGACGCAGATCCAGGGCGCTGCCCTCAAGAGCATCATGCGCACCGGCACCGTGGCCAGCACCGACAACCGCAACTGGGAACTGCTGCCCGACAACACGCCGCAGCGCCGCTTCAGCCAGAGCCGCGCGGTGGCGCTGGACATGGAAAGCGCCACCATTGCCGCCAACGGTTTTCGCTTTCGCGTGCCCTATGGCACCCTGCTGTGTGTAAGCGACAAACCGCTGCACGGTGAAATCAAACTGCCCGGCATGGCCAACCATTTCTACCGCGAGCGGGTGGACCAGCACCTGCGCATTGGCATCCGGGCGCTGGAGTTGCTGCGCGCCCAGGGCGTGGACCAGTTGCACAGCCGCAAGCTGCGCAGCTTTGCCGAAGTGGCCTTCCAGTAAGCGCGGCGCAAGAGCGGAGTCGTCCAGCATGGCAGAGGAACTTTTCAGCGTCAGCAACCTGGTCAAACGCTTCGGCGACAACGAAGTGGTGCGCGACCTGTCGTTTTCCATTGCGCCGGGCGAGTGCCTGGGCGTGATCGGCCCCAACGGTGCCGGCAAAACCACCACCATCCGCATGTGCCTGGGGCAGACCGCACCGGACGGTGGCAGCATCCACGCCATGGGCCTGGAGATGCCCCGCGATGCGCGCGCCATCAAACAGCAGTTGGGTGTGGTCACGCAAATGGACACGCTCGACCCCGACTTCACCTGCGCGGAAAACCTGCTGGTGTACGGCCGTTACTTTGGCCTGCGCGACAAGGACATCAAGGAACGCATTCCTTCGCTGCTGGAATTTGCCTCGCTCACCAGCAAGGCCAACGCCAAGCCGGGCGAACTGTCGGGCGGTATGAAGCGCCGACTCTCGCTGGCGCGGGCGTTGGTCAACAACCCGCGCTTGCTGCTGCTCGACGAACCCACCACCGGCCTTGACCCGCAGGCGCGCCACCTGATGTGGGAACGCCTGCAACTGCTGCTGCAACAGGGCAAATCCATTTTGCTCACCACCCACTTCATGGATGAGGCCGAACGCCTGTGTTCGCGTCTCTTGGTGCTGGACCATGGCACCAAGATTGCCGAGGGCACGCCGCGCGACCTGATCGCAAAGCATCTGGAACCCGACGTGGTGGAGGTGTTTGGCCAAGGCGCCATGGCGCTCGTGGACAGCCCGGTGCGTGCCCACGCGGCGCGCGTGGAAGTGAGCGGCGAGACGGTGTTTTTCTACACGCACAATGCGCATAACCTGCTGGAAGGCTTAAGTGCCTTTCCGCAGTTGCGCACGCTGCACCGGCCGGCCAATCTGGAAGATTTGTTCTTAAAGCTCACGGGCCGCCAGATCAGGGAGGATGCATAACATGTGGAGCCTGCCCCAAGTAACTTTGCGTTTCTGGCCGGTGTTTTTGCGCAACCTGCTGGTCTGGCGCAAGCTGGCGATACCGAGTCTGGTCGGCAATATTGCCGAGCCGCTGATGTGGCTGGTGGCCTTTGGCTACGGCATGGGCGCGCTGGTCGGCAAGGTCAGCGTGTCCTCGCCGCAGGGCATGGTGGAAGTGCCGTACATCCTGTTTCTGGCGAGCGGCTCCATCTGCATGAGTGCCATGCAGGCCGCGTCGTTTGAGGCGCTGTACTCCGCCTTCTCGCGCATGCATGTGCAAAAGACCTGGGACAGCATCATGAACGCGCCGGTGGGCCTGGACGATATTGTGTTTGCCGAAATGCTGTGGGCCGCCTTCAAGGCGCTGTTTACGGTGACGGCCATCATCGGCGTGATGCTGGTGCTGGGAATTACCCATTCACCCAAGCTGCTGCTGGCCTGGCCCATTTTGTTTGGTGTGGGCGTGACCTTCAGTTGCATGGCGCTGATCTTCAACGCCATGGCCAAGGGCTACGAGTTTTTCACCTACTACTTCACGTTGTTCCTCACGCCGGTGATGTTCATGAGCGGTGTGTTTTTCCCGATCGAGCAGTTGCCCCCCACCGTACGCCTGGTGGCCGAATGGCTGCCGCTGTCGAATGCGGTGGAACTGGTGCGGCCCCTGTTCATGGACCATTGGCCGCAGAACGCGCTACGCCATGTGCTGGTGCTGGCCGCCTATGCCGGCGTGTCGTTCTGGATCGCGCTGGCACTCACGCGCAAACGCTTCAGCAAATAGAGCCTGCGTGGTGTCGCGCCGACACCACGTCATCAACTCTTCACAGAAGTTACTCAAAAGTTTCACCGCCAAACAAGAGACTTCATGCCGTGGTGACGCAATGGATGCGCCACCCTTAATGACACATTGCATGGAGTTTTTATGATCAAGAAATCGGGCATCGCCCTGGCAGTGGCCGCTTTGGCTGCAAACGCATACGCAGCCGAATTTGCTGTGGGCACCGACACCAAGTTCGAAGTCAACGTGGACGTTTCTGCTTACTACCAGACCGCCAAGGACACCAAGGGTGACACCAGCCAGGCCAGCCTGATTGGCAAAGGCATGAACCAGATCGAAATCAAGGCTACCCGCACCATCAATGACGACATCTCGGTGTTCGGTGAAATCGAACTCGACTACGACCCCATCATCGACAACGACAAGCCCCAGACCGACGACACCCGTTTTGGTATCGCCAGCAAGAAATTCGGTCGCTTTACCGCGGGCCAATTTGACTCGTACTTTGAAGACAACGTCATTGAAGCCCTGGGTGTGTCCCATGGTGACAAGGCATTCGTCACTGAGCCATCCTCTTCCAACGATGGCCGTCACCTGCAATATTTGAACAAGATCGGCAATCTGACCTTTGCAGTGGACCTGACTGCAAACAACAACACAACAGCAACCGATGGCAACCACGGTTCCGCCATTTCTGGCGTCTACCAACTGGGCGACTTCAGCGTGGGCCTGGGCTACAGCGACGTCGCAAAATACACGAGCGACTCCGACGCAACCAAGAACGGCCTTGCCAACACTGCCAAGAGCGTTAGCGGTCTGACTGCTGCCTACAAGTTCGGTGCCACCAAGCTGATCGGCCTGTACGCTTCGGAGACCGCGCGTGCCAATGACGCCAAGACCAACTACACCGGCGTGGCAGTGACCCACGTGATGGGCGAGTTTGACATCGGCGTGGCCTTCCAGAACCGCGAAACCACCGCCAAGACGTTCAGCGAATGGTCGGTTGGTCTGGGCTACACCCCGTTCAAGAACATGACCTTCTGGCTGGACATGAATGGTTTGGGCGATACAAACGGCAAGGGCGACGTCGTCGAACTCGGCGCCGTATACAAGTTCTAAGAAGAACTCTGTTAGTTAGTTTTCCAAGGTTTTATAACCCGGGCTTGTCCCGGGTTTTTTTGTACCTTCGCCACAGAACTGTCATCAAACCATCACATGACCTTTCTAGGATGGCGCTTGCATTTCATCCGAACCTCTGCATAAGGAAGTGATCACCATGTCCGCACCCCACCTGCCCTCGCGCCGCGCCGCGCTCAAACTTTTTGCCGCAGCCCCCATGCTGCCCCTGGGCGCCCTGTCGGCTAGCTCCCTGCTGTCGGGCTGTGCTACCAGCGCCACCAGCGCTGCGGCAGGTACTGGCATGTCCAGCGCCGCCTTTGCCTCTGCGGCCTTTACCAGCATGGCTGCGCCTTCGCTGGCCAACCCGGCTGCCATGGCCACCACAACGGTCGCCTCCAGCATGCAAGTGACCCTGCAAGACGGCAGCACCCGCGCCTTCAAACTGGCTTACCAGCCCTTCTTCATTACCGGCGACCGCGTGCCCGATGGCAATGGCGGCACCATGCTGGCCGGCGGCTATGTGGATATCTTTAACCGCCCCATCGTCGACAAGTCGGTGCCTGGCAAAGAGCGTCAATTCTTCTCTGACTGCCCGGACGGCACTTCGCTGCTGCAATTGCCCAAGGCCAGCGTCAAGGGTGTCAAAGGCAACGCCGTGTTTGCCGTGGTGCAGTTTGAATACGCGAATACCGACCTCGCCGGCGCTGATGCCTATGGCACGCTGCCCTCCCCCATCGCCGTGCTGACGCTGGATCAGGACCCCGCCACCGGCAAGCTCAGCCTGGTGAAATACCACAACGTGGACACCTCGCAGGCCCAAGGCTTGTGGATCACCTGCGGCTCCAGCCTGTCGCCGTGGAACACCCACTTGTCGAGCGAAGAGTACGAGCCGGATGCGCCCTTCGCTGCCGAAAACAAGCTCTTCAAGTCCTTCAGCAAGAACCTGTTCGGCGACGAGACCGTGGCCAACCCCTACCACTACGGCCACATGCCCGAAGTGACCGTCAACCCCGACGGCACCGGCACGCTGGTCAAGCACTTCTGCATGGGCCGCATTTCGCACGAGTTGGTGCAGGTCATGCCCGACAACCGCACCGTGCTCATGGGCGACGACTACACCAACAGCGGCCTGTTCCTGTTCGTGGCCGACAAGGAAAAGAACCTGTCCGCCGGCACGCTGTACGTGGCCAAGTTGGGCAGTGGTTTCTCCATCAACCCGGCCGATGCCGGTGCCAAACTCAGCTGGATCAAGCTGGGCCACGCCACCAGCGCCGAGATCGAGAAGATGGCCGACAAGCTCAAGCCCTCGGACATCATGACCGTGCTGAAAGCCGACCCCAAGGACGCCAGCTTCACCAAGGTGTTCTACAACGGCACGGCCAACTGGATCAAGGTCAAGCCCGGCATGGAAAAGGCAGCGGCATTCCTGGAAACCCACCGCTACGCCTACCTCGTGGGCGGCAGCATGGGCTTCTCCAAGATGGAAGGCACCACCGTCAACATCAAGGACAAAGTGGCTTACTCCGCGCTGCAGAACATCCAGGACTCCATGGTCAAGACTGGCAAGGGCTGGAACGAAGGCGGCGGCATTGCACTGGACAAGCCCCTGCTGGCTGGCGGTGTGTTCGCCATGAACCTTACTGGCGGCCACAGCGACCAGACTGGCACGCCCATCAAGAGCGATTGGGTTCCCGCCAACACCCGCGCTTTCCTGATGGGTGAAGACATTGCCCCAGACGCCCTGGGCAACCTGGCCCACCCGGACAAGATTGGCAACCCCGACAACCTGAAGTTTTCCGAGAAGCTGCGCACCCTGTTCATTGGCGAAGACAGCGGCTACCACGTCAACAACTTTGTCTGGGCCTACAACGTCGACACCAAGCAATTGAGCCGTCTGATGTCCATGCCCTCCGGCGCCGAAGCGACCGGCCTCGGCGTGGTGGACGACTTGAACGGCTGGACCTACATCACCAGCAACTTCCAGCACCCCGGTGACTGGAACGCCAAGCTGCACGGCAAGGTGCAAGCCACCTTGGACCCGCTGGTGCGCGCCAACTACAAGGACCGCTTCGGCGCGGCCGTGGGCTACCTGACGGCTGAGACCGGCATCAAGCTGGGCTAAGCCAACGCCCCTCGCCCCGGTGACCGTTTGCCTGGCAAACCGGTCGCCGGGGCTTTTTCATTTCCGTGCATGCAAATTCTGTGTCAGCCACTTTTGGCATGATGGCGGGATAACGAGTCCAAAATGGAACGCGGAGACTGCATGAGACTGGCATTGATGTCCGACATTCACGGCAACATTCAGGCGTTGGACGCTTGTCTGTCCCATGCGCGCGCCCAGAAGGTGCAGCGCTTTGCCTTCCTGGGCGATCTGGTGGGATACGGTGCCAACCCCGTCGAGGTGGTGGAGCGCATCATGCTGATGACCGAAGAAGGCGCTACCGTCATCCAGGGCAACCACGACGAGATGGCAGTCAAACCGCCGGCCAACATTCAGCACCTTGGCAGCAGCACCGCCGACTGGACCCATCGGCAATTGAGTGAAAGCCAGCGTGCCTGGCTCGGTGCCCTGCCGTTGAGCGTGCAGCTCGACAACATTCTTCTGGTACACGCCAGCGCCGACGGACCCGAGCTGTGGCGCTACATCTACGACGAACGTGCCGCTACCGCCAGCCTCGACGCCTCTGCCAAATGGCCCGGTGTGCGCTATGTGTTTGGCGGGCATGTACATGAGCAAAGCCTGTATTACCGCGGCTCCACGCTGGGCCTGATGAAATTCACGCCCCAGCCTGGCGTGGCGGTTCCGGTACCCACCCACCGCCAATGGCTCAGTACTGTGGGCTCGGTCGGTCAACCGCGTGACGGCAAGCCTGAGGCCATGTACGCCCTGCTCGACACCGACCGCTGGCAGCTCACGTTTCACCGTGTGGCCTATGACCACTCCGCCGCTGCCTGGGCCATCCGGGCCGCCGGGCTGCCAGAATTTTTCGCTGAACGACTGGAGAAGGGCCGATGAAACTGCTGGAGCCAGGTACCGCACTCGACGGTTTCATCATTGAGGAGTGCATCCACTCCGGCGGCATGGCGCACATCTACCAGGTTCGCTATGCCGATGGCAGTGCAGGCCCCGGTTTTCCGATGGCCATGAAAATTCCGCGCATGACTGCGGGCGACGGCGCCGAAAACATCGTCAGCTTTGAAGTCGAAAGCCAGATCATGCAGGTGCTGACCGGCAACCATGTGCCGCGCTTTGTGGCTGTGGGCGACCTGAGTCGCGTGCCCTATCTGGTGATGGAATATGTAAACGGCCGCACGCTGCAACACTGGCTCGATGCCGAAATGGAACCCTCGGTGGGCGAAATCATCCACCTCGGTGTGGCCATGGCCCACGCGGTGCACGCCTTGCACCAGCAAAACACCGTCCACCTGGACCTGAAACCCGCCAACGTGCTGATCCGCGAGGATGGACGCGCGGTGCTGCTCGACTTTGGCCTGTCCAGCCACGCGCATTACCCCGATTTGCTGGCCGAGCAGTTGCGCAAGGCGGTTGGCTCGCCCGCCTGGATTGCGCCGGAACAGGTGGTGGGGGTGCGCGGCGACCCGCGCAGCGACATCTTTGCCATCGGCGTCATGCTCTACCAGTTGTGCACCGGCGAGTTGCCGTTTGGCGAACCGCAAACTGCCGCTGGCATGCGCCAGCGCCTGTGGATGGACCCCACACCCCCGCGCAAGCTCAAACCCGACCTGCCGCCCTGGTTGCAGGAGGTGGTGTTGCGCTGCCTGGAACCCGAAGCGGCGCTGCGTTACCCGTCGGGCGCGCACCTGGCGTTTGACCTCGCCAACCCGGAACATATCCGCGTCACCGAGCGCGGCAACAAGGTCACCGGCACCAAATTTCGAGTCCACTTCAAACGCTGGATCAAGGCCGCGGGCATGCACTACCAGCCAAGCCCGCTGCCCTCGCAACAGATTGACGAGGTGCCGATCGTGATGGTGGCCGTGCCACACAACGATGTGACCGACGCCACGCTCTATTCCCTGCGCCAGGCGGTGGCGCGCTCGCTGGGCACGCGCCCCGGTGCCCGCCTCGCCTGCGTGACCGTGATCTCGCCCAGCCAGACCAGCGCGTCCGAAGAGAGCAAGAGCGAATCCACGGTGCACCGGCGCTACCTCACCTCGCTGCGCCAGTGGGCCCAGCCCCTGGACCAACCCGGGCAACAAACTTCGTTTCATGTGCTGGAGTCGGGCGATGTGGCCGAGGCCCTGCTCGACTATGCGCGCGGCAACAACGTCAGCGTGATCGTGATGGGTGCCGCCACGCACGGTCTGAAGACGCAGCGCTTTATTGCCACCGTGCCCATCAAGGTGGCCATGGACGCGCCCTGCACCATCATTCTGGTGAAGCAGTCGGTGCCGTTCCAGCACCTGGGCGGCCTGTCTTCGTCCAGCAGTGCGTCAGGCGAATACTCCGACTCCGCGTCGGACCGCGACGCACCCTTTTAAGCCATCACCAGGCCAGGTTTCCCCGCCGGGCCGCCCCAAGGGGAAACGCACCCCCTCGGGGGGCGACAATGCATGCATGACCCACGCCTTTGAAACGCTCACCCCCGATCGGGTACTCGACGCCCTGGAAACCGTGGGCCTGCGCGGAGACGGCCGCCTGACCGCCCTTTCGTCGTACGAGAACCGCGTCTACCAGGTGCATCTGGAAGACGGCAGCACGGTGGTGGCCAAGTTCTACCGGCCCGAGCGCTGGACCGAGGCGCAGATTTTGGAGGAGCACCAGTTCGCCGCCGAGCTGATGGCCTTTGAGGTGCCCGCCATTGGACCGCTGGTGCTGAACGGCGCCACGCTGCACCATGCCGACGGCTTTGCGTTTTGTGTCAGCCCATGCCGCGGCGGACGCCGGCCCGAACTGGACGATGGCGAAGTGCTGGAGTGGATTGGCCGCTTTCTGGCGCGCATTCACACCGTGGGTGCGCGCAAGCCTTTCGCCGCCCGCCCGGCGCTCAACCTGCAGACCTTTGCCGAGGAGCCGATGCAGTGGTTGTTGCAGCACGAGCAGGTGCCGCTGGATGTGCAGTCCGCCTGGACACGCGGCGTCGAGCGGGCCATTGCCGCCATCCGCCAGCACCCCGCTCTGGACGCCAGCGCCCATTCCGGCCGCAGGGACCACGGCATCCGGATGCTGCGCCTGCATGGCGACTGCCACCCCGGCAATATTTTGTGGACACCGGCCGATGTGGCACCCGAACTCGGCCCGGGACCGCACTTTGTGGACCTGGACGACGCGCGCACCGGGCCGGCGGTGCAGGACTTCTGGATGCTGCTCAGCGGCGACCGACAGCAGCGCCAGCGCCAGCTCGGCGCGCTGGTGGACGGCTACGAGCAGTTCCGCGAATTTGACCGCGAGGAACTGGCGTTGATCGAGCCGCTGCGCACCCTGCGCCTGATTCACTACAGCGCCTGGCTGGCACGGCGCTGGTCGGACCCCACCTTTCCGGTCAACTTTCCGTGGTTTGGCAGCAGCGACTACTGGCAGGGCCAGGTGCAGATGCTCGAAGAACAGCTTGAAGCCATGGAAGAACCGCCGCTCATCGTCTAGGAGCCAGCACATGCAAACGCTCAACATCATGGGAGCCGGCAGGGTCGGACAGACGCTGGGGCATTTGTGGCAGCAGAGCCGCAGCTTTGTGCTGCAGGACGTGCTGACCCGCCATGCCAACACCGCCGAGGCCGCCTGCGCCTTTATGCGGGGCGGCACGCCCGTTGGTGAAATGGCAGGCATGCGCCCGGCCGATGTCTGGATGCTGGCGGTGCCGGACGCCCAGATTCGCGCCGCGGCTGAGAGTTTGGCCCAGGCGCGCGGGCCGCAGACGACGGCACCGCTGGTGTTTCATTGCAGCGGCGCACAGTCGTCGGACAGCCTGGAGGCGCTGGCCGCCATGGGCTGGCGCACCGCCAGCGCGCATTGCATATTGAGTTTCGCCTCGGCAGCAGTCGCCGTGCAACAGTTCGCCGGCACCGCCTGCGCCCTGGAAGGCCCGGCGGACGCCACCGCCACGCTGCACACCGCTTTCACCGCAATTCAGGCGCACTGCTTTACCGTGCAGCGCGAGCACAAACTGCTGTACCACGCAGCGGCAGTGTTTGCCACCAACTTTCTGCCGGTGATTCAGCAAACCGCCGAAGACGCCTGGCGCGCCACCGGCGTGCCCGAGGCCCTGCTACCGCACCTGCGCGAAAGTCTGTTGCAAAACGCCGTGGCCAACATCACCCGCATGGGCCCCTCCAAGGCCCTCACCGGCCCAGGCGCGCGGGGCGACGTGGAAGCTATCGCCAAGCAGGCCGAGGTGGTGACCGCGTGGGACGCGAAGGCCGGCGCGGCCTATGTCGCCTTGAGCGACCTGGCGCTGCGTATGGCAAAGGCCAGCAAGGTGACCAGCACCGACACCGCCAGCCCCCATTGAAGCAGCAGGCTCTCGGGGAAGTCCACCACATCAAAAATCAGAAAGTAGCCGCACGCCGCCAGCAACGCGGCGGCCAGCCACTGGCTCCAGGGGCGCAGTTGGTTATTGGCATCCAAAGTACGCGCAGCCAGCACATTGCCCAGCAAGCCACACAGGATGCCCACGCTGGCCCCCACTGCCACATCCCCCGGCCAATGCGCGCCGAGCATCATGCGTGACAGCCCCGTCGCTGCCGCCAGCAGCCAGAGCCAGGCAAAGCGGCCGCGCCGCTCAGCAGGCAGAGAAAAGTACAGCGCCGCCGCAATCGAAAACGCGGTCAGCGTATGGCCCGAGGGCATGGACACGTTGTGCATGGCCTCGCCCACGATGCGCATCTGGCTGTTGTCAATCAGGGCCGCCGGGCGTGGGCTTTCAATCAGCGCCTTGCCGCCGCGCACACAGACCGCAGCAAAAGGAACCGTGCACAAACAGGCCCAGAGCGAGCGCGGTGCCAGCAGCAACAAGGGCGCTACCAGCCCCAGCGAACCCCAGCCGGTACCCGCCAGGGAAAAGGCGGTCCAGAACGCATCGGGCAGCGGCGCGCCGGCGTGGTTAATGGCCAGAAACAGCCCCGGCTCAAACCCGTGCAACCACAGCGGTGCGGCCACCACAAAGAGCAGCACCGGCGTCAACCAGACACGCAACGGATAGCGGCTCATTCGGACCGCCTGCGGGGTTGCGGGTTGCCGGTCCAGCCACGGCAGGCATAAAAACGGAACGTGGCCAGGTTCTGGCCCAGGCGCTGCACGGTCTGTGACTCCAGCGACTGGCAGTCGGCAAAGCCGTGTTCGCCAATCGGCAATTCAAACGCCATGTTGGACCAATCCACCAGCAGGCTGTCGGCACCGGCAGGCAAAGCACCGGCCCACAAATCGAACTGGCTGAAGCCGCTGTCCAGCACATGCACCGGCAGCGGCCGCGCGTACCAGCCGATGCGGCTCGCCAGTGTCCAGTTTTGCACCGATACGCTGCTTAGCTGATGCTGCCGCGCCAGCACCCCGGCGCGCTCTGCCGCGGCCTCCCAGCCGTGCAGGTCGGCAAACGGGTTGTTGGGCCCACCCACCAGCGGAGCCCCGCCGGAAACCATCAGCGCCATCAAGCCGGCGCAGGCCAGGGCTTGCACGCCAACCAGCAGCCGCAAACCCCAACGGCGTCCGCGCTGCCAGGCAGCCGCCAGCGCCAGCCCGGCAAAGGGTGCCAGCGCCACCCAGGAAGGCGTGGTCCAGTGCGGCAGGCTGGAGCCTCCACCCGCCATGTACGCCAGGATGGCAAAGGGCACGGCAAAGAACAGCGCCAGCCAGGCTTGCTGCGGCTTGGCTGTCCTGCGCACACCCGCACCACCCCACAACAACAAGGGTCCAAAGGCGAATAGCTGTACCACCAAAAACTGCAACAGGTGCACAGCGGTCCAGGAGCCACCCTTGCCATGGTGGGCCTGGTAAGCCAGCGACACCCAATCGTGCTGTGCGTTCCAGACCAGCACCGGCAAAATCAGAATGAGCGCCAGTGCACAGGCAATCCAGACACCGGCCTGCCACAGCAGTCGCACGCCATGCACGCGCAGCAGGCAACCCGCCACCGCCAGCGCGCCGAACGCTGCGGTGTATTTGCTCAGCCCGCACAGGCCGAGGCACACACCCAACGCGACCCAGGGCGGAATGCGCCGCGTGTCGGTGCCTTCCATCAGGTCGAGCGTGAGTCCCATCAACAAGGGCGTGAGCAGCATCAACAGCGTATCGGGCAGCAACCCGATGCCCAGCACATGCGGCAAGGGTGCCAGCGCCAGTGCGGCCACCGCCCACAGCCCGGCATCGCCAGCCGCACCCGCATCGGCGCGCGGTGGCTGCAATCGGCGCGCCAGCCGGTACACCAGCACCGCCATGCCCAGCCACAGCAGCCCCGGAATCAGGCGCAACACCGCGTCGGGCGCATTCAGAGCCACCAGCGGCCACTGCACCCAACCGACCATGGGCGGGTGATCAAAATAACTCAGCGCCAGGTTGGCCGCATACAGCGCGTAATGCGCCTCGTCGGCCGATAACCCGATCAGAGCACCGACCACAAAATGCAGCGCGAACAGCGCGCCCAACAGTCCCCGCACCGGCGTTGTCATACGCCCGGCACGCGCGCCCTGCCAGGGCTGGCCCCGGTACCAGGCCTCCTGCGCCAGCGCCAGCATGGCGTGGTCCCCGGCGGAGTCGCCAAAGGCGCTCAGGTGCACGGCGGCGGGCGACAGGCCTTGCTGTGCCATCCAGGCTTGCAGTCGAGACACTTTTTCCGGGCCGTAACAGTTGGGGCTCTGCAGCCGGCCGGTGTAGCGGCCCTGCACCACTTCCATCTCGGTGCACAGCACATGCGCCACACCCAACGCAGCACCCACGGCGTGCATGTAAAGGCTGGTGGAGGCACTCACCACCACACACAGTTGGCCGCTTTGCTGGTAGCCAGTCAGGCGCGCGCGGGCATCGGCGCGCCACTGGTGCGGCAGGTAGTCGGCCACAAAGGCATCGGTCCAGGCTTTGACCTCCTGCACCGTGCGCCCGGCCACGCTGACGCACAGCAACCGCGCCTTGGCCCGCTCGTTGCTGATCAACCGCAGGGCAAAGGCCAGCAACCACGGCGCGCTCAGCAGGAGGGAACGAACAAAGCCCAACCAACCCAGGCTGCGGCGCAGATAGGGCAGCAGCGTGTCGCCACGGGTCAACGTGCCATCGAAGTCAAATGCGGCAACGGCCACCGGCTTGGGCGCGCCGGCCTGCTCCTTCGCACCTAGGGGTTGCATCGCACCTTGCCGCAAAGCCGCTCGCAGAACGGGCAGCCGGTCATGGGCAGCCACTGCGGAATGTTGTAGAACTGCTTGTAGGCGTCGGTCAGCGGGCCGCGCCGGTAGGCCTCAAAGTTGAAGGCCGTTCCTTCCACCACATAAAAGGTCGCGTGGTCCTGCGTCACACTGTACAGGCGCACACTGTCAAAGTAGGGCTGAAACTTGTCCAGCGTGGGCTGCTCGATGTGCAGGATGCGCACCGTCTTGCCCTGGTAGATCGAGAAGTCCACCAGCATGTCGTCCTGGCGCGCATGGAAGTCGCCCGGCCCCCACACCGGCACGTAGTCGTGCAGCGTGTAGCCATAAATGGCGGCCGGGCTATAGCTGCTGCCCATCAGCACCACACCGGGCGCACGCACCTGGTCCAGCAACTCCTGGGTGCGGTAGCTCTGCACAATTTCGGGGTAGAGCTTGGCGCCCTGCCATTGCGGCAACTGGGTTGCATACAACCCAGCCACGGCGACCACATGCAGGCCGCAGAACACGGCGACACCCTTGGCCGTACTGCGCAAAGCGTCGGTAGGCAGGGCAAACGCCAACAGCGCAAAACCAAACGGATAAAACGACATGACCCAATGCAGGCCGACCACTTTTTTCAAGGACAACAGGGCAAAGAAACCCAGCGGCACCAGCACCAGACATGCCAGCAAACGGTGTTGCCCCAGCGCCTCGCGCAACGCACGCCGACCGCGCCACCCCAACCACAACACCGCCGGTGTAATCAGGTAGGCCATCATGGCGACGTAGGTCAGCGGCTTGCGCCACTCGAAGCTGGCGCCCTCATTGCGGTTGTACACATTGAACATGATGTTGGACCAGCCATGCGACATGTTGTAGGCCACATTGATGGCAGGGCCGTGCAACGCGCACAACACCAACAGCACAAAGGGCAGCAGCCGGTCCCGCCGGTACACCACAAAGTACACCGCATAGGTCAGGCCCAGCACCACCGAGAAATACTTGGACAGGAAGGCACAACCCAAAAAGAAACCCGACAGCGCATACAGCGCCCAGCCCCGCCCGTCCATGGCGGTGCGTTGCTCGGCCCGCAACAGGGCGGCCACCGACAGCATCGACCAGAAGATCAATGGCGTGTCGGTGGTGACCATCATGTTGAGCCAGTTGAACGGCGCCAGCCAGAACAGCAGCACCGCCCAGGCAGCACGCTCGCGGCTCAGTGGTTTAAGTGCCCACCACAGCGCGCCGCCCAGCGCCAGCGGTAACAGCACCGCAGGCACCCGGATCGACCAGGTGGTGTCGCCCAGCACGCGCAGCATCAGCGCGATCAGCCAGCCCACCATGGGCGGGTGGTCGTAGTAGCCCCAGTCGGGAAACACGCCCCACCAATAAAAGAACGCCTCGTCGCCGGTGACCGGGAAGGTAACGGCAATCCAGCCGCGCAGCAGCAAGGACAGGCCTGCCGTCAGCCAGAGCCAGCGGCTGAGTGAAAAGTCGGAAGAGGAACCGGGTGGGCTCGCGAATTCGCCGGGGCGTTGGGACATGGAAAAAAGCACTATTGGAAGCTGATATCTCGGCGGATAACCGCACTATAGACCAGCGCCAGCGCACCAATCGCCACCGCCAGCCCCAGCGTCAGCAGGCGTACCAGCACGGTAATGCCCAGCGCCTGCGCGGTGCTCGCCCCTTGCAAAATCAGCAAGCCGGAGAGCAGCGCCTCGGTCCCGCCCAGCCCCGCCGGCAAAAAAGACAGCGCCCCACCCACCATGGCGGTGGCATACAGGGCCGATGCCCGCAAGACCGAGAGGTCCAGCCCGGCAGCGCTGCACAACAGCCACACCGCCCAGCCCTGCGCCGCCCAGGCGACCAAGGTCAGAGAAAACCAACGCAGCGGCTGCCAGGCCAGGCACTGCCAGGCCGCCTGCACACTGCTGCCTTCCCAACGCTGGCGCCAGCGCCGCCAGGCCATGAACAGCAGCGCAGCCGCCAGCACGAGTACCGCAACGGCCCAGCCGCCCCAGCGCAGCGCCAGCCCTTCGTGCCCGGGCAACAGATCCAGCAGCAAGCCAACCAGCGGCAGGCACAGCAACAGCAGGCACAGCAAATCGGCCACGCGCTCGGCCAGAAAGAGCGCCAGGCTTTGTGCCGCAGTCAAGGGGTTGCGCGCCAGCAGCAGGCCGCGCGCCGCCTCGCCGATGTTGCCGGGGGTGGGGGTAAAGGTGTAGCTGGCCAGGTACAAGCGCAGGCCTTCAAGCAGGCCGAGGTGTCGCCCGTAATGGGTCATCCACATGCGCCAGCGCAAGCCGCGCAGCACGTAGTTGACGATGCAAAGGGCCGCTGCCTGCACGCCGACCCAAGACCAAAGCTGCCCCAGAATGGCCAGCGTACTGCGCTCGCCAAACAGCATCAGCACCACCGCGTAGCCGGCCGTGGCGGCCGCCAGCACCAGCAGCAAAGGTTTCAGCGGCAAGCGCTGGGCCAGACCGGCTTGCGGCATTAAAACCAGCGTTCCAGAAACACCAGCAACCAGGCCGCCACCGACAGCAAAATCCAGCGGTCGCGGAACAGGTCTTTGGACACATCCTCACCGCGCCCGCGCTGCACCTGGTAGGCGTAACGCATCATGGCGAACACCACAATCGGCACGGTGTAAACCAAGCGTTCGCCGTGCTGCAACTGCGCCTCGGGGCTGGTGGCAAACAGGCCGTAGGTGATGAGCGTGGCCGTCATGTTGACCGCCATGTACATGTCCAGCAGCGCCGCGGGGTAGTGCTCCAGAATGGCGCGCTGATCGGCAGGGTCGCGAAAGCTCTCGGCGCGACGCTTCGAAAAACCCAGGAACAAGGCGACAAACAAACCGGTCAGCAGCATCCAGCGCGAAGGCGCAATGCCCACGCCCATAGTGCCCGCCAGCATGCGCAGCATGAAGCCCGCCGCGATGATCGACACGTCGACCACCGGCACCTGCTTCAGGCCCATCGAGTAGCCCACATTGAGCGCCACATACACCGCCAAAATCCACAACAGTTGGGTGCTCCCTGCAGCAAAGAACACACCGGCACCCAGCAAAACTGCCGCCAGCACCAGCGCCTGCAGCGGGCTGACCGCACCGCTGGCCAAGGGCCGCTTGCATTTGACCGGGTGGCGCGCATCGGCGGCGCGGTCCTGCCAGTCGTTGAGCAAATAGACAAAACTGGAAATGCAGCAAAAGGCGACAAATGCCTTGGCGACCCGCAGGCTCAAGGGGCCGTCATGCCAGCTCTCGCTGAACACCAGACCCGCGCACACAAAGGCGTTTTTCAGCCATTGATGCGGGCGCATCAGTGCAATCAGGGCTCGCAAGTTGCGCATGAGTGGGTGGCGGGGAGTGGGGGAAGGCTGAAGCATACCGCAGAGCCCCGCAGACCAAGCCGGCCCGGCTCCCCGTGCGCACGGTCGAAATTCGTCCGTCTTAAGGGGAAACCCTGCCATCCATCCCTACAATGTTTGGTGTCCAAAACGGAGTCTGAGGAAACCATGCCGACGTATCACCTTGAATTGCTGGAAGGCCGCACCGTGGAGCAAAAGCGCAAGCTGGTGCAGGAAATTACCCGCGTGACGGTCGAAGTGCTGGGCACCTCGCCCGAGGCGGTGGACATTGTGATTACCGACGTCAAGCGCGAGAACTGGGCCTCCGGCGGCAAGCTGTGGTCCGACCCGCGCAGTTAAGCCGCAGCAGACCTTTTGAATTCGCCGGGAGATCGACGCCACCATGTGCCAATTGCTAGGGATGAACAGCCGCTTGCCGGCCAGCCTGACCCTGAGTTTCACCGGGTTTTCGCAACGCGGTGGCTGCACCGACCACCATTCCGATGGCTGGGGCATTGCCTTTTTTGAAAGCGACGGCATGACCCCGGGCCGGGCCGCTCGCCACTTTGTTGACAAGGAAAGCGCCGCCACCTCGCCGATTGCGCAGATGCTGCGCAGCTACCCCATCAAGAGCCACAACGTGGTGGCGCATGTACGCAAGGCCACGGTGGGCGCGGTGACGCTGGAAAACTGCCACCCCTTTGTGCGCGAACTGTGGGGACGCTACTGGTTTTTTGCCCACAACGGTGACCTCAAGGACTTCAACCCGCGCCTGCACGGTAGCTTCAAACCGGTGGGCAGCACCGACAGCGAACTGGCTTTTTGCTGGCTCATGCAGGAACTCAACAAGTCCCACGCCAACGTGCCCTCCGTCGAAGAACTCACCCACACCCTGGGCGAACTGGCACCCAAAATTGCCAAGCACGGCACTTTCAACTTTTTGCTCAGCAACGGCCAGGCCCTGTGGGCCCACGCCAGTACCAAGCTGCATTACGTGCTGCGCGAGTACCCGTTCCACGAGGTGCAACTCAAGGACGAAGACGTCAGCGTCGACCTCTCTGATTTCAACGGCCCCGAAGACCGCCTGGCCATCGTGGTGACCGAGCCACTGACCACCAACGAGAATTGGGTTGCGATGCAGCCCGGTGAATTGCGGGCGTTTCAGGACGGAGCGCTGCTGGTTTAGTGGGTTGCGACAACCGGACTTTTTGAAGTCACTTCGCACGCTGCGCGGACGGAGGAAAGCCGGGCTCCTCATGGTGGGGTACCACAAATCGTCACCCGGCTTTCCCCCGCCCGCGCGGCTATGAATGGGGATGGATTTGAGTCACCGTCAAACCCATCACCCAGGCTGGTAGATCGCGCATCCAGGCGTCGGCCCCATTCGCTGTTGCCACAGAACCAGCGCGCCGTTCAAGTCATTGAAGAGCTAAGGTTAGCGAACCCGAAGCAGACCCCAGCGAGCGTGGGCCAGAGCATGGATGCGCGGTCTGCCGGCTCGAGCCAAAGCAGGCGCGAAACCTTGACTCAATCTGCTCACAGGGAGCCGATGTTTCACGCCGCCAGCGCCGCCTCCAGCGCATCGATAAACATCGCGGGCACATCAAAACCGGTCTGATCGGTGATTTCCTGAAAGCACGTCGGGCTGGTGACGTTGATTTCGGTAAGGTTCGTTCCGATCACATCCAGCCCCACCAGCAGCAGGCCGCGTGCGGCCAGGATGGGACCGAGCGCTTCGGCAATAGCGCGGTCGTTATCGCTAATCGGTTGGGCCACGCCCTTGCCGCCGGCCGCCAGATTGCCGCGCACTTCGCCGCCCTGTGGAATGCGCGCCAAGCAATAGGGCACGGGCTTGCCGCCGATGACCAGCACGCGCTTGTCGCCGTCGGCAATCGCCGGCAGAAACTTCTGCACCATGATGGTTTGCGTGCCGTCGCCATTCAGGGTTTCGATAATGGCGCCCAGGTTCAGACCATCGTCTTTCACGCGGAAGATGCCCGTGCCGCCCATGCCGTCCAGCGGCTTCAGAATGATGTCGCGGTGTTCGGCATGGAAGGCGCGCACGGCAGAGGCATCGCGCGTCACCAGCGTCGGGCCGATGAACTGCGGGAACTCCATGATGGCCAGCTTTTCCGGGTGGTCACGCAGGGCACGCGGCTTGTTGAAGACCTTGGCGCCCTCGCGCTCGGCTTGCTCCAGCAGGTGCGTGGCGTAGAAAAACTCACTGTCAAACGGCGGGTCCTTGCGCATGACGATGGCGTCAAACGTGTGCAGCGCCTGCGTGGCGGTGGAGCGCACCTCAAACCAGGTGTCTTGGTTGCCGGTGAGCGTGATGTTGCGCACCTGCGCCTGCACCACGCCGCCGCGCTGCCAGACGATTTCTTTGGGCTCGCAGGCAGCCACCGTATGGCCACGGCGCTGGGCCTCGCGCATCATCGAAAACGTGGTGTCCTTGTAGATCTTGAAAGACTCGAGCGGGTCGGCAACAAAGAGAATATTCATGGCAATGTTTTGAAAAGTCAGGTGCGTTGCGATCAGGTGCCTTGCGGCTTGTGCCAGTGTTGCACAGCCAGCGCCAAAGCGCCGGCCACCACACCCCAAAACGCCGAGCCTACGCCGGCGATGGTTACACCGCTTAAGGTGACCAGAAAGGTGATGATGGCAGCCTCGCGGTCCAGGTCTTTGTCCAGCGCCACCCGCAGGCCGCCGGCAATGCTGCCCAGCAGGGCCAGACCGGCAATGGCCGCCACCAGTTCTTTGGGGAAGGCGGTGAGCACGCCGATGATCGTGGCGCCAAACAGGCCTACCAGCACATACAGCCCGCCGCACGACACGGCGGCCGTGTAGCGACGCTGCGGGTCGGTGTGCGCCTCGGGGCCCATGCAGATGGCGGCAGTAATGGCGCTCAGGTTCAGGCAGAACGCACCAAAGGGTGCCAGCACCAGTGTGCACAGCCCGGTGAGCGTAATCGTGCGCGAAATGGGGATGCCTGCATCGCCGCCACTGGCACGTGCGTCGCCATAACCCGCCGCCTTGATGGCGGCCACGCCCGGCAGGTTTTGCGAGGCCATGGTGACAATGAACAGCGGCAACGCCAGGCTCATGAACGCAGAGAATGAAAACGCTGGCGTGGTCCACACCGGCAGGGTCAGTCCGTACTGGATCCGGGTCGGCAAAAAGCCATGGTTGAGCGCCACAAAAACGATTGCCACCAAGAGCGTCAGGGGCACGGCGTAGCGCGGCAGAAAGCGCTTGCCCGCCAGGTAAGTCAGCAGCATCAACAGCACCAACGGCAGCGCGGTTTGGGCCGCCGTAAACGCCGACAGACCAAAGCGTGCCAGCACCCCGGCCAGCAGCGCCGAAGCAATCGCCGTGGGAATGCGGTCCATCAGCCGCTCGAACCAGCCGGTCGCGCCCACCAGCACGATGAGTGCCGCACACATCATGAAAGCGCCGACAGCGTCGCCCATGCTGAAGTTCCCGGCCATGCCGGCGCTGGCCAGCACGGCGGCGCCGGGCGTACTCCAGGCCACCATGACCGGCTTGCGCCACCACAGCGAAGGCACCAGGGTACAGAGACCCATGCCCAGGCCAATGGCCCACATCCACGAAGCCATCACCTCGGGGGTGGCACCAAACGCCTGTGCCGCCTGAAAGACGATGGCAATGGAGCTGGTAAAGCCGACCAGCACGGCGACAAAACCCGCGCTGAAGGCGGAGATGCTCCAGTCCCTGAAAAACCGCATCGGACTTGCGCGCTAGATCTCGATCTTGCTGCCCAGCTCCACCACGGAGTTGTTGGGCAAATTCAAGAAGTCGGCCGCCCCGCTGGCGTTGCGGTGCATTTGCGCAAACAGCTTTTCGCGCCAGGGCGCCATGCCGTCACCCAGCGAGGGCACCACCGTGTCGCGCGACAGGAAGTAGCTGGTCGACATCGGATCGAGGCTGCAGCCACGGGCCTTGATGTGTTGCAAGGCCTTGGGCACATCCGGATCGTTCTTGAAGCCGTAATGAATCACCACCTGCCAGCAGTCGTGGCCCAGCGAATCAATTTCAATGCGCTTGTCCAGACCGATCCAGGGCGTTTCGTGGTTGCGCACGGTGACAAAGAGGTTGTTGTTGTGCAGCACCTTGTTGTGCTTGAGGTTGTGCAGCAGGGCGTTGGGCACGGTGCCAATTTCGGCGGTCAGGAACACGGCTGTGCCATCCACACGGGCCGGCGGGCTGACAAACACCGCCTCCAGAAAACTGGGCAGGTCCAGCGCATCGGCCATCAGCTTGTTGTTCATCAGGCGACGGCCGTCTTTCCACGTCAGCATCAGCGCAAACACGGCACCGCCAATCAACAGCGGGAACCAGCCGCCATCAAACAGCTTGAGCAGGTTGGAGGCCCAGAACGCAAAGTCCACTACAAAGAAGAAACCGGTGGCAGCAATGCACAGCCACAACGGGTACTTCCAACCGTAGCGAATCACGAAGAACGTCAGCACCGTGGTGATCAGCATGTCGGTACACACCGCAATGCCGTACGCCGCCGCCAGATTGCTCGACGATTTGAACATCACCACCGCCAGCACGATGGTCACAAACAGGCCCCAGTTCACAAAGGGAAGGTAGATCTGGCCCATGTCCTTGACGCTGGTGTGCATCACCTGCAGGCGGGGCAGATAGCCGAGCTGAATGATCTGCTTGGTCACCGAAAACGCGCCTGAAATCAGGGCCTGGGAAGCAATCACCGTGGCCATCGTCGCCAGCACCACCAGCGGAATCAGCGCCCAGTCGGGCGCCATATTGAAGAACGGATTCTTGACCGCCTCCGGGTGCGTCAGCAGCAGCGCGCCCTGGCCAAAGTAGTTCAGGGTGAGGCAGGGCATGACAATGGAAAACCAGGCCAGCCGGATCGGCTTTTTGCCGAAGTGCCCCATATCGGCATACAGCGCCTCGCCCCCGGTTACACACAGCACGACGGCGCCCAGAATAATGAAGGTGGTGCCAGGGTTATTCCAGATAAATCCGATGGCATAGGTCGGGCTGATGGCCCAGAGAATGTCCGGGTCCTCCAGGATATGCATCACGCCCAAAGCGGCGATGCACAGGAACCAGACCACGGTGATGGGGCCAAAGAACTTGCCAATGCCGGCCGTACCGCGCTTTTGCACCGCAAACAACATAAAGAGAATGACCAGCGTGAGCGGAATCACGTATTTCTTGAAGGCCGGTGAAATCACCTCCAGACCCTCCACCGCAGACAGCACCGAAATGGCCGGCGTAATCACCCCGTCGCCATAAAACAGGCAGGTACCAAAAACCCCCACCAGCAACAGCACCCGGCGCAACCGGGGCCGGTCTTTCACCGATTGGGAAGCCAGCGCCAGCATGGCCACCAAGCCCCCCTCGCCGTGGTTGTCCGCCCGCAGCACCAGCACCACGTACTTGATGGACACGATGACAGTCAGCGTCCAGAAAAAGATGGAGAGGATGCCCATGACATTGGCTTCGGTAAACGGTACGTGACCGGAGCCAAAAACTTCTTTCATGGCGTACAGCACGCTGGTGCCGATATCGCCGTAAACCACACCGATGGCACCCAGGGTAAGCGCCGCTAGAGACGATTTTGATGCTGACACAAGTTTTGCCGGCCCATCGTGAGGCCGGTGTCCATTCCGTTCGGGAGCGCTATTTTGCGCCCGACCGCCCCCGGCGCAAGGGCCAATTGCGCATATTTTTGCGGCGCAATTTCCATGTTGCAATGCAACAACTGGGCTTGCAAAAGCCGCACCTTGGTGCTAGCGCCGTAGCCTGGCTGGTCAGTCGTAGCGCTCGGCGTCGGGGTCGGTGGCTTCCATCTCGTAGCTGGCCGCCAGCATGGCCAGACGACCCACCACCCCATACATATAGAAGCGGTTGGGTGCGCTGGCGCCCGGTCGCACGCCGGGTTGCGGCAGTTGCGTGCTCTCGTTAAAGGCCAGCGGCACAAAGCTGGAGCCGGGCACGTTGAGGTCTTCGTCAATGCCGCGTTCGGCATGAATCCGGTAAAAACCGCCCACCACGTAGCGGTCCATCATGTACACCACGGGCTCGGCCACGGCGTCGTTCATGCGTTCCAGCGTCAGCACGCCTTCCTGCAAGATCAACTCCTGCACACCCTTGAACGAGGCGGCGCCCTCCTTCAGGGCTTTTTGCACCAGCGCCGGCACATCCTTGGCATCGCGCACGGTCATGACACCAGCGCCGTTGCCCAGGTTGTCGGCCTTGACCACCACAAAGGCTTTTTCCTTGATGCCGTATTCCTTGTACTTTTTCTTCACCTTGGCCAGCAAGGTATCCACCCGCACCGTCAGCGCCTCGACACCGTCGGCCGTGTCGAGATCCACGCCGCTGCAGCGGTCGAACATGGGGTTGATCAGCCACGGGTCCACTCCGATGAGCTTGCCAAAGCGCTTGGTCACTTCCTCGTAGGTCTTGAAGTGCATGCTGCGGCGACGGGTGCTCCAACTGGCGTGCAGGGGCGGCAGCAGATACTGCTCATGCAGGTCTTCCAGAATGCCGGGCACGCCGGCCACCAGGTCGTTGTTGAGCAGGATGGTGCACGGATCAAAGTCCTTCACCCCGATGCGCCCCTTATTGCGCACCACTGGCTCCAGCACGATGGTTTCGCCATCGGGCAGCTTCAGGGTGGTGGCTTTTTTCAGGTCCGGGCTGATCGAGCCCATGCGCACATTCAGGCCGGCCATGTGGAAGATGCGCCGCATCTGGGCCAGATTGCTCAGGTAAGTGGTGCTGCGGACATCGTTTTCCGGAATGATCAGCAGGTTGCGGGCTTCGGGGCAGATCTTTTCGATGGCGGCCATGGCCGCCTGCACCGCCAGCGGCAGCATCGAGGGCGTGAGGTTGTGCCAGCCGCGCGGGAACAGGTCGGTATCGACTGGCGCGAGCTTGAAGCCCGCATTGCGCACATCGACCGAGCAGTAAAACGGCGGCGTGTGCTCCATCCACTCCAGACGGAACCAGCGCTCAATCGCCGGCATCGAGTCCAGAATGCGCTGCTCCAGTTCGTTGATGGGACCAGTCAGGGCAGTAACGAGATGCGGGACCATGCGGTGCTTTCTTGTTTATTTACGAACTTCGCCTTCGCCCAGCACCACGTACTTGAGCGAGGTCAGGCCCTCAATGCCCACCGGTCCCCGGGCATGGAATTTGTCGGTGCTGATGCCGATTTCGGCCCCCAGGCCGTACTCAAAGCCATCGGCAAAGCGGGTGCTGGCATTGACCATGACGCTGCCCGAATCCACTTCGCGCAAAAAGCGCTGCGCGTGCATGTGGTCGCGGGTGAGGATGGCGTCGGTGTGGTGGCTGCCATAGCGGTTGATGTGGGCAATCGCTTCGTCCAGCCCCGCCACCACCTTGACGCTGATGATCGGCGCCAGGTATTCCTCGTACCAGTCCTGCTCGGTGGCATCAGCCAGCTTGGCATCGCCCAGGCTTTGCAAAATGGCGCGGCCCTCGGGGCAAGTGCGCATTTCCACACCCTTGTCGGCATAGACGCGACCGATCAGCGGCAAAAACTCTGCCGCCACGCCGCGCGCCACCAGCAGGCTCTCGGTGGCGTTGCAGGGGCTGTATTTGTTGGTTTTGGCGTTGTCGGCCACGGTGACGGCCATGGCGATGTCGCAGGGATCGTCCACATAGGTGTGGCAATTGCCGTCCAGGTGCTTGATGACCGGCACCTTGGCGTCGCGGCTGATGCGCTCGATCAGGCCCTTGCCGCCGCGCGGAATGATGACGTCCACATACTGCGGCATGGCAATCAGTTGACCCACGACTTCACGATCGGTGGTTTGCACCAGTTGCACAACTTCGGCCGGCAGGCCACTTTCCACCAGCGCCTGTTGCACCAGCTTGGCCAGCGCCTTGTTCGAGTCAATCGCCTCCGAGCCACCGCGCAGGATGCAGGCGTTGCCGCTCTTGATCGACAGGCTGGCGGCCTCAATCGTCACATTCGGGCGGCTTTCGAAAATCATGCCGAACACGCCAATCGGCACGCGCATCTGGCCCACGCGGATGCCGCTGGGTTGCTGCTTCATGCCGATGATTTCGCCAATCACGTCGCCCATGGCCGCCAGTTGCTCGCAGCCTTCGGCACAAGTTTCGAGTACCTTGGGTGTCAGTCGCAGGCGGTCCACCATGGGCCCTGCCAGCCCCGCCGCGACCGCGCGCTCCAGGTCTTTGGCGTTGTCCACCTGCAAGGCCTGGGTGTTTTCACGCAGCAGTGCCGCCAGGCGGCGTAGGGCCTTGTTTTTCACGGCTGCGGAAGCAGACGCCATGACGGCCGACGCGGCCTTGGCCTGCAGGCCCAGGGTTTGGGTGAGTTCGGAGATATTGAGCGCGTTCATGCCCCGATTTTCGCAGAACACCGGGGCTTATCCGAAATAAAGCCCACACGGGGTCCACTGGCTAAACGGTCAAGCCGATTAGCCGGGGTGCGGCTCCATGCCCCCCTCACCAGAAAGCGCTTCATGCCATTTAATTCACGCCGGCGGGTTGCAATGGGCATCGCCGCGCTGCTGTACGCCTTCACGCTCCAAGCCGAGAGCACCGGTTTGACCGAGTACAGAAAGGCCAAACAACGCTGGCAGACCGCAGCGCTGCACGATTACCAGTTCACGCTGGTGCACACCGGTTTTTGTTTCGGTGAAGCCAACGGCCCCCTGCGCGTGACGGAGCGGGTATTTGTGGACTATTACAAGATGATGGCGGACGAGGAACTCATCTACACGCTAAGCGACTTTAGCCACTAGCGCCCCGGCCTTGCTACCATCCCGCTGCCTCCAGTCACGCAGCAAGGCCAGTCCATGATCCAGCTTTACCAGTTTGCCCCGGCCCTCGGCCTGCCCAATGCCAGCCCGTTTTGCATGAAGCTGGAAACCTACCTGCGCATGGCGGGTCTGCCATTTGAAATTCCGCGCTTCAAGCTGAGCGACCTGCAGAAGGCCCCCAAGGGCAAGTTGCCCTACATCGTGGACGGCACGCGTACGGTGGCCGACAGCAGCCTGATCATCGACTACCTGAAGACGACCTACGGCGATTCGTTGGACCGTTGGATGAAACCGGAACAGCGCGCCGTGGCACTGGCCTGGCAGCGTCTGCTGGAAGAGCACTTTTACTGGGTGGCGGTTTACCTGCGCTGGGTAGAGCCCGAAGGCTGGGCCTTGACCCGGCCTAGCTTTTTTCAGGGCCTGAAAGCCCCGCTGGCCTGGATCATCCCGCCCATGGCACGGCGCGGTATGCGCGCCGAACTGCACGGCCACGGCATGGGCCGCCACAGCCGCGAGGAAGTGCACGCCCTGGGTTGCCGCGATCTCACCGCACTGGCCGACTTTCTGGCTGACAAACCGTTCATGATGGGCGAACAGCCCTCCTCGCTCGACGCCGTGGTTTACAGCTTTCTGGCCAACCTCCTGTGGGTGCCACTGGAAACCCCGGTCAAGGCCCATGCGCAACAGTACCCGCAGTTGGAGCGTTATTGCCAGCGCATGAAAAGCCGGTATTACCTGTAACCCATCACGTGGCGTACAACCAGCGCCTTGCCAGCATCCACTCCAACACCGTGGCCAGAGCCATTAGTGCAACGCCCAAAACGAGTTGTTGGGTTGCCGACCATCCTTGCACCAACCACCAAAACGCCAGCAGGGCTGTGCAACGAAATAGCCACAGCGTCCACTCCCGCACCACAATGCGGTCGGCCAGATCGCCATGCAAGTCCAGCGCCCGTTGGTTGAGCACCTGCTCACTGGCCTGCCAGAACGGTTGCGCACAGGCAAGCAACAGCACGTGAGGCACATACAACAGGGGCAACCACACCGAAGCGGCCAACAAGGACTGCCCCGCCACCATGCCCAGGCAAGCCACGCCCATCCAGCGCACGCGGTTACCGCCATGGCGGCGCGTCCGCACCGCATACAGACTGAGCGCACCGACCACGGTGGCGGCGCTTACCGCCCAACCATAGTGGCTGGCTCGGCCGAGGGCCTGTACGGCGCCGCTGGCATTGATCACCATGCCCACGCCCATCAAGCCGGACTCCAAGAAATACAGCGGCAGGGACTGCACATAGGCAGGCTGACGGAGCACCGATGCCGGATCGCGCAAGCGCATTGGTGGCACAGAGGGTAATGCACGTGGCGCCAGGAACACAGCAAGCGCAGCGATGAGGGCATAGCTGGCATACACGGCAAAAGCTGCTTCATGTGCCACCGACAAAGCCGCCGACACCAGCAAGGTTGCGAGCAGGCTGGAAAGCACGGTCCAAACCGTCATGCGGGTTGCGTAGGCATCGCGTTGCGCATCCTGCAGCAGGCTTAATTCAAGCCAAAGCCGCGCAGACCAACTGGCCCCGAGAAACCCACCACACGCCACTGCCAGCAACACCGGCCGCCCGTCTGCCCACCACAAAAGCGCGGCCGGAATGGCAAAGCACAGACGCACAACAAGCCGCACTTGCATCGGCATCCAACGACCCAGCAAATAGGGCACGGTGATTGCGATGACCGTGGCGGTCAACAACGACACCGCGTAATGCACCGTAGCCAATGCGCCGTCTTGTACAAACACCAACAGGCCGCCAAAGCCAATCAAAGTGGATACCGCGCCCTGAAATGCGACAAAGGGCAGCAAACGGCGGTGGAGGTCGCCCTCAGCCACGTGCAAATGCTTCAGAGACGCACCGCTGTGGGCAGCACGGACGCTGCCTGATGCGCGCTGCACAACGCGCACAAGCGCAAGGCCAGGCGGTGCAGGGCCTGCCAGCCGCTCACCGGCCAATCGGGTTGCTTGAGGCCTTTGACAATGCCGTCCACCAGGTGCGCCGCGTGCAGCAATTCGGCCAATGATTCCGTCGACAACCGGGGCAGCACGCGCTCAAACAAACGCTCTTTGTTGCCCCAGATGCGGTTCTCGCGCAGGGCCATGGGCAGCGGGCGGCCTTGGGCCATGGCGTCCTTGACGCGCTTCAGGGCCCGGATGTCTTCGGCCAGCGTGTAGTGCACCAGCACTTCGGCCTCGCCCTCGGCCTGCAGGCCGTCGAGCATGCGCTGCACGCGCTCAGGTTTACCCGCCAGCACCGCCTCGGACAGCTTGAATACGTCATAGCGGGCCACGTTGAGAACGGCGCTTTCAATTTGCTCGAAAGTCAGCACGCCACCGTGCAAATCGGCGGGGAACAGCAGTGCCAGCTTCTGGATTTCCTGGTGGGCGGCGAGCAGATTGCCCTCGACCCGGTCGGCAAAGAACTGCAGACTGCGTTGCCCGGCCTCACCCGGCTCCACGCGCTGGCCCTGGGCTCCCAGGCGCTGCGCTATCCACTGCGGCAGCGCGCTGCGCTCTACCGGCTGCACTTCCAGCGTGATGCCATGGCCTTCCAGCGCGGCGAACCAGGCGCTGGACTTGGTCATCTTGTCCAGCCGTGGCAGCAGCACGATGGTCAGCACCGTGTCGTTGTCGCGCGCGGCTTCGGCCAGTTGCTGCAGGGCCACGCTGCCATCCTTGCCCGGCTTGCCGCTGGGAATGCGGATTTCAATGATCTGCTTGTCAGCAAACAGGCTCAGCGAACCGCCGGCGGCCAGCACCTCGCTCCAGTCAAAGTGGGCGCCGGAAACGGTGTGCGAAGTGCGCTCGGTAAATCCCTGGGCGCGGGCTGTTGCCCGAATGGCGTCCAGCGCTTCCTGCTGCAACAAGGGCTCGTCGCCATGCAGGGTATACAGGCTCTTGAGCCCGCGCTGGAGGTGATTGGCCAGTTGGCCGGCAGCGACCTGCATGGCTTATTGTGGCGCAGCCGGCGGGTTTGCCGGTTTGACGGCTGCCAGACGCCGCAGCAATTGCTGCACGATGTCGGACTGCATGTCGCGGTACAGCAGCGCCTCTTCGGCCTCTTTGGCCAGCACCGCGGATTCGCTGAAGCTGATGCTGCGGTGCTGCTCGATGGTGGTCGGCTCGATCAGCCGGTCGCCACGGGCGGGGCGCAGTTGGAAGCTGACGCGCATGCGCAATTCGTACTCGCGAACCTGGCCCGACGCATTCACGCCCACCACCAGCTTTTCGCGGTTTTCCTGCAGGATGTCGAGAATGACCTCGGGGGCCTGGCCGTCCGCACCTGGCGCCAGGGGGCGCAGGGCAGCGCCCAGGTAGCGGCCCAACTCACCGGCCACACCCGCCGCGTTTTCCGGTGTGACGGCAATCGTGGCAAACGGCAAGGGGCGGCTGGCGCGCAGCTTGAAGCCGCAACCCGCCAGCGCTGTCGCTGCCGCCAGTGCCAGCACGGTGCGTCGCGGCAGGGCCATGCGCTAGACCACCACGTTGACCAGACGGCCCGGCACCACCACCACCTTTTTGGGGTGGGCGCCGTTGGCATGGCTGACAAACACCGGGCTGGCCAGCGCAGCGGCCTCAATGGTCGCCTTGTCGGCACCGGCGGCCACCACAAAGGAGCCACGCAGCTTGCCGTTGATCTGCAACACCAGTTCGATCTCGTCCTGCACCAGCGCGGTCGCGTCCACCTGGGGCCAGGGGGCGTCCAGCAGGTCGCCGAGTTGCGCCGCATAGCCCAACTCGGACCACAGCGTGTGCGACAGGTGCGGTGTGGCGGGGTACAGGCAACGCAGCAAGATGCCAAAGCCTTCGATCAGCGCCACTTGCGCGCCGGCCGAATCGAGCGCCTTGAAGTCATCCAATGCATTGATCATCTTCATGGTGCCGGACACCACGGTGTTGTATTGCATGCGCTGGTAGTCGTAGTCCACCTGCTTGAGCACGCTGTGCATTTCACGGCGCAGGGCCTTGGCCTCTTTGCTAAATTCCAGCGCCTGCAAGCTGCCGGCCTGGGCCACGGCGGCATTGGCCATTTGGAAGTCCATGGTGGACAGCTTGTAGCCAAAGTTCCAGACCCGGCGCAGGAAGCGGTAGCTGCCTTCCACGGCGGCATCGTTCCACTCCAGCGTCGCCTCGGGCGGCGCGGTGAACATGGTGTACAGGCGGGCCGTGTCGGCACCGTAGCGCTCGATCAGGTCCTGCGGGTCCACGCCATTGTTCTTGGACTTGGACATGGTGCCCACGCCCTCGTAGTCAATCGCGGTACCCACCGGCAGCAGGCCGTCGCCGCTCTCGGCCGGGTTCTTGAGCTTGGCACCAATGACCTTGCCGGCGTCGTCCAGCACATGCTCCACGTCATGCGGCCAGAAGTAATCTTTGCCGCCCTTTTCGGTGCGACGCGAGTAGATGTGGTTCAGCACCATGCCCTGCGTCAGCAGCTTGGTGAAAGGTTCGTCTACTTTGACCAGACCCAGGTCGCGCATCACCTTGGTCCAGAAGCGCGCGTACAGCAGGTGCAGAATGGCGTGCTCAATGCCGCCGATGTACTGGTCCATGCCGCTGCCACCGGTGGCTTTGGCTTGGTCGGCCATCCAGTAGTCGGTGCCACCCGCCACCATCTTGTCGATGTTGCGCGGGTCGCAATAGCGCATGAAGTACCAGGAGCTGTCGACAAAGGTATCCATGGTGTCGGTCTCGCGGCGCGCGGGCTTGCCGCAGACCGGGCAGACCACACCGGCATGGAAGCCTTCGTGCTTGTGCAAGGGGTTGCCCGAACCATCGGGCACACAGTCTTGCGGCAGCACCACCGGCAGGTCTTTTTCCGGCACCGGCACCGCGCCGTGTTCTTCGCAATGGATGATCGGAATCGGAGTGCCCCAGTAACGCTGGCGGCTCACGCCCCAGTCGCGCAGGCGCCAGGTGGTTTTCTTTTCGCCCAGGCCCTTGGCGTGCAGCGCTTTGGCTACCGCATCGACCGCTTCTTTGCAGGACAGGCCGCTGAACACATCACTGTTCACCGTCACGCCACGCTGCTTGTCGCCGTACCACTCTTGCCAGTGGTCGTGGTCGTAGGTCAGGCCGTCGATGTGCACCACATCGTGGATCGGGATGCCGTACTTCTTGGCAAACGCAAAGTCACGTTCGTCGTGCGCGGGCACGCCCATCACGGCACCGTCGCCATAGCCCATCAACACATAGTTGCCCACCCACACATCCACATGGCGGTGCGTGAGCGGATGCAGCACCTGCAGGCCGGTGGGCATGCCGAGCTTTTCCTTCAGCGCGAGTTCGGCTTCGGTGGTGCCGCCGGCCTTGCATTCTTCAATAAAGGCAGCCAGCTTGGGGTTGCTTTGGGCGGCGTGCACGGCCAGCGGGTGCTCGGGTGCCACGGCACAAAAGGTCACGCCCATGATGGTGTCAGCACGCGTGGTGAACACGTACATACGGCCATCGCCAATCGCTTTTCCGTCGGCACCCTGGATGTCATGGGTGAACGCAAAACGCACGCCCTCGCTCTTGCCGATCCAGTTTTCCTGCATCAGGCGCACGCGGTCCGGCCAGCCATTGAGCGTGGCCTTGTCGTTGCCCATTTGCACATGGTCGAGCAACTCCTGCGCGTAGTCGGTGATCTTCAGGTAGTAGCCGGGGATCTCACGTTTTTCCACGGTGGCACCGGTGCGCCAGCCCTTGCCGTCAATCACCTGTTCGTTGGCCAGCACAGTCTGGTCCACCGGGTCCCAGTTGACGATCTGGGTCTTGCGGTAGGCAATGCCTTTTTCCAGCATCTTCAAAAACAGCCACTGGTTCCAGCGGTAGTAGCTCGGGTCGCAAGTGGCGACCTCGCGGCTCCAGTCGATGGCCAGTCCCATGGCCTGCATCTGGCCCTTCATATAGGCGATGTTCTCGTAGGTCCACTTGGCCGGCGGCACCTTGTTTTTGAGCGCCGCGTTCTCGGCGGGCAGACCAAAGGCATCCCAACCCATAGGCATCAGGACGTTGTGGCCGTTCATGCGCAGGTAGCGCGTGAGCATGTCGTTGATGGTGTAGTTGCGCACGTGGCCCATGTGCAGCTTGCCGCTGGGGTAGGGCAGCATGGAGCAGGCGTAAAACTTCTTGCGCGGCTTGCCGTGGGCGTCCAGTGCGTTTTCGACCACCTGGTAGGCATTGCGCCCGTTCCACAAAGGCTGGGCCCAGTGGGTTTGGGCCGCTTTTTCAACGTCGAGGTGCTGGTATTTGTCTTGCATGGGTGATTGCGCGGCACGGTGCCGCAAAGGAAGAGCTTGGGGGAGATTTTAGGGCTTGGCTTTGTCGGGCGCGGCGGCCACAAAGCCGATACGACTCAGACCCGCCTTTTGCGCCAGCCCCATGACCTCGACCACCCGGCCGTAGGGCACGGAGGTATCGGCCCGCAGCCGCACTTCCGCCTCGGCATGGGCCTGGGCCGTGGCTTGCAGCAAGGCGGTCAGGCTCTCTGCCGTTTGGGGTTTGTCGTCCACAAATACCTGCCCGGTGGCATCCAGTGTGAGCTCGACAAACTGGGGAACGCTGGCGACCGAGGTCCCCGCGGCCTTGGGCAAATCCACCTTGACCGAATTCACCAGCAGCGGCGCAGTAATGATGAAGATGACCAGCAACACCAGCATGACGTCAATCAGCGGCGTCATATTGATGTCGCTCATCGGCGCGGAGCCCGCGCCACGGTCCAGTCGGCCGAATGCGGCCTTCGCACCTTGGGGCGGCCCGGCGTTGCTCATGGGGCGCTCATGGCTGTTGCGTGAGCTGCAGCTCAAGCAGGTCGCGGGCGAAGCCTTCCAGGTCGACCTCTAGGCGGCCGATCATGCGGCCCAGAATGTTGTAGCCCAGCACGGCCGGAATGGCGACGGCGAGGCCGGCGGCGGTCATGATGAGCGACTCGCCCACCGGGCCGGAAATCTTCTCGATGCTGATCTGCCCGGCCCCGGCAATGCCCAAGAGCGCGTGGTAAATGCCCCAGACGGTGCCCAGCAAGCCGACAAATGGCGCCGTCGACCCCACTGTCGCCAGCAGCACCTGGCCGGCTTGCAATTTGCGAATCACTGCGTGCAACGCATCGCGCAAGACGCGGGTGAGCTGCTGCGAGCGGTCACCGGCAGCGGCCAAGTTACCGGCAGGCTTGACCTGGGTTGCCTCCAACAGAGGGAAAACCAATTGCTCGCGGTCCATGGCACGCACCACGGCGAGTCCGTCCGACCAGGTACCCGATTGCCAGAAAGCCTGGGTACTGCGCCGCACGTCCTGGGCAGCGCGCTGCAACAGCCAGCCTTTCCAAAGCAAAACGACCCAACTGCCCACCGACATCAGCAACAGCAGCAGGGCAACCACGCCACTCACTGCGTCCCGGTGGAACAGCAGATCGAAGGCGTTCACTTCAGGCCCAGCACATCAAACATGTCGAACTTGCCCGTCTTGTGACCCGCCAGAAAGCGCACGGCGCGCAGACTGCCCTGCGCATAGGTGGCACGGCTAGACGACTTGTGGCTGATTTCGATGCGTTCGCCGGTTCCGGCGAACAGCACGGTGTGGTCACCCACGATATCGCCGCCACGGATAGTGGCAAAACCGATGGAAGACGGGTCGCGCTCACCGGTCACGCCTTCGCGTGCGTACACGGCGCAATCCTTCAGGTCGCGACCTATGGCGCTGGCAATCACTTCACCCATTTTGAGGGCGGTGCCCGAGGGCGCATCCACCTTGTGGCGGTGGTGGGCCTCGACAATTTCAATGTCGTAGCCGGTGGACAGCGCCTTGGCAGCCATTTCCAGCAGTTTGAGGGTCACGTTCACGCCCACGCTCATGTTGGGCGCCATCATGATGGCGATGTCCTTGGCGGCGGCGTCAATTTCGGCCTTTTGCGCTTCGGTAAAACCAGTGGTCCCGATCACCAGCGCCACGCCCAGTTCGCGGCACACCTTGATGTGCTCCATGGTGCCTTCGGGGCGGGTGAAGTCGATCAGCACCTGGCTATTAGCCAGCCCTGCCTTCAAATCCGAAGTAATCAGCACGCCGGTGGGCTGCCCTGAAAACGATCCGGCATCCTTGCCAATGGCCGGGCTGGAGGCGATGTCGAGCGCACCCGTCAAGCTGCAATCGTCCGCTGCGCGCACGGCGTCAATCAACATTTGCCCCATGCGGCCGGATGCGCCAGCAATAGCGATTCTGTGGGTCATATCCCCATTCCTCTTCTAAAAATGTTCGGAGCGCCTACTTGGCCAGAGGCTCAAGCGGCGGGTAGTCAGTTGGCGATTTGGGTGCGACCGGCGCCACAACCGGCGGTTTGCTTACCGGCGGGAACTTATCCAAGCTCTCGGCGGAGGCTTCCATGGGCGGCAACTTGCCGGCGGTAGACAAGGATTTAAGCGTCGCAACAAATTCGGCCTCGCTAGGCAGTTCATCTGCCTCAAACCGCTCCAGTGCATCGCCCTTGAAGTACACGGTCACGCGGCGCGCCTGGGGTTCGGCACCCTGGCGACTCAGACTGAAAACATAGTCCCAGCGATCCGAGTGGAACACGCTCACCAGCAGGGGCGTGCCCAGAATATCCCGCACCATGACGCGGGGCATCCCCTCTTTGAGCGCATTGAATTGCTCGCGTGTCACCACATTGCCCTGAACGCGATCAAACCGGTAAGGAGATACCGTGTCCAGCAGGTTTTTGCTTGACGGCACACCGGAACACGCCGCCAAGCCCCCGAGCAGCAATACCAGGGGCAGCAAGCGCAGACGCAAACGGGCAGTGTCAAGCATGGATAAGGGCATGGGCGATATGATCAAGCCATTGTAGCGGTTGCCCCCCAACCGGACGCTCCTAGCCACCGGCGCAATCAGACACCATGACCAATATTGAAGAACTCAAAAACACCGGCCTCAAAGCCACGGTGCCGCGCCTGAAAATATTGGAAGTCTTCCAGCGCGGCAAGCACCGGCACATGACGGCCGAAGACGTGTACCGCATCCTGCTCGATGAGCAGTCGGACGTTGGTTTGGCCACCGTCTATCGCGTGTTGACACAATTTGAGCAGGCCGGCATCTTGATTCGCAGCCATTTTGAGAGTGACAAGGCGGTGTACGAGTTGGACGAAGGCCAGCACCACGACCACCTGATTTGCCTGGACTGCGGCAAAGTGGAAGAGTTTTATGACCCGGAGATCGAGAAGCGCCAGCACGCGGTCGCCAAGGCCAAGGGCTTCACCATTACCGACCACGCCCTCAGCCTGTACGCCACCTGCAATCGCGCCGATTGCCCGAACCGCAGTCGTTGAGGGCTTCGCAGTTTTGCCAACGGGCCGCCCCTAGGCAAAACACGGCCCCCTTGGGGGGCAGGAAGCTACACGCAGTGAGCGACCGTGGGGGTCAACCGTTCGCCATCGCCTTGCGGTGGCGCTCAACAAATTCCTGGTAGGTATCGATACCGCGCAATTGCAGAATGGTGTTGCGGACAGCGGCTTCCACCAGCACCGCAATATTGCGGCCCGCCACCACCTGAATCACCACCTTGCGCACCGGCACACCGAGCACATCCTGGGTTAGCGGCTCATAAGGAATGCGCTCGTACTCGCGCTCCAGCGTCTCACGGCGCACCAGGTGCACGATCAGCTTGAGGCGCATTTTTCGGCGCACGGCGGTCTCGCCAAAAATGGCGCGAATGTCCAGCAACCCAATGCCACGCACTTCCAGCAGGTTTTGCAGCAACTCCGGGCAGCGCCCTTCAATGGTGGTTTGGTTAATCCGATACAGGTCAACTGCATCGTCAGCGACCAGCCCGTTGCCGCGAGAAATCAGTTCCAGACCAAGCTCGCTTTTACCCAGCCCGGACTCACCGGTAATCAGCACGCCCAGGCCCAGAATGTCAATAAACACCCCGTGCATGGAGGTGCGGTCGGCGAAATGCTTGGACAGGTAGGCGCGCAGCACATCGATCACAAAGGCCGACGACTCATGGGTCGAGAACATTGGAATCTGCGCCCGCTCGCACATGGAAATCAGCGCCTGTGGAGCCACTTGCCCGTCCGCCAACACCAGCACCGGCGGCTCCAGCGTCACGATGCGCGATACCCGGCGTGCACAGTCTTCGGGCGCGGCATTGGTGATGTACGCCACTTCACGCTCGCCCAAAATTTGAACGCGGTAGGGGTGGATGTAGTTCAGGTAGCCGACCAGGTCAGCACCGGAACGGGCCGCCCGAATGGCCACTTCGTCAAACCTTCGCTCCGAAGCCCCCAAGCCAGCCACCCATTCCCAGCGCAGGGTCGAGCGGAACTCTTCAAACAGGACGTCGGCGCTGACTACGGTAGGTTTCAAGGTGCAGCGAGCCGGGGGAGGCGGGAATCAGGCGGCACGCGCAGACCGCCAGCCTGCAATCAATTCGTGCAGCACTAACGAGTCGGAGGTTTTGATCATTTGATCGCGCAAGGCCGCATCGCTAAGCAGTTCGGCGATCTCCGAGAGAATCTCGAGGTGCTTCTGGGTTGCCGCCTCGGGAACCAGCAGAAAAATCAACAAATGGACGGACTGATCATCCGGCGCATCAAAGCCGATTGGCTTGGCCAACTGAAACACAGCGGCGAGCGGCGCTTTCAGGCCCTTGATCCGGCCGTGCGGAATGGCCACGCCGTGACCCAGCCCGGTGGACCCGAGTCGCTCTCGCGAGAACAAACTATCGGTTACCAACGCGCGACTCAGACCGTGCTGATTCTCGAACAACAGCCCCGCCTCTTCGAAAGCGCGTTTCTTGCTGGTGACTTCCACTTGCGCTACGACTTGCGCTGGGGGCAGGATGCGGGAGAGTTGGTTCATGGTGCAGTGGCGTGATTATGCACATAAAAAAACCGCCCTGATAGGGCGGTCTTTTGGCACTTTTCCACCTTACATAAGGCGCTTAGGCGCCGCATGGTGATGGTCTTGAACACGGTCTTTGTGGCGCACCACCTGGCGATCGAGCTTGTCCACCAGATCATCGACTGCTGCATACAGATCCTGGTGCGAACTCTCGGCGAACATGTCGCTGCCCTTCACATGAATATTGCACTCCGCTCGTTGACGACGCTCCTTCTCCTTTTGCTTTTCCACCGTCAGTAGCACTTTGACATCCACAACTTGGTCAAAGTGACGCATGATGCGATCCAGTTTGGTCGTCACGTAGCTGCGCAGGGCCGGGGTAACTTCAAGGTGATGACCGCTGATCGTCAAATTCATAAATAGCCTCCAGTTGCTCTCAGGGTTGAAAAAGCGCATGCAGAACGCATACGCAGGGAAAATAGCCAGATCGTTTCGTTGAAATAACTATGCGCCCGAAATCTCGGGTTTGCAACCAGATTGATTGATGCGCCGCAACACGCTATGGGCTTTTCCTTTTGCCAGCGCTGTGCCCGCCCTTTAATCTCAAAATCCGACCCCAAACTACAAAGCATGGTTACACCCAACCCGAAATCCCCTCAAGGACCACCACCACCTTTGCATCGAAACGCCCAGTGGGCCAGCTACCTGCTGGCCATCGGCTTGTGCATGGCTGTACTGGTCTATGGCTTGCTGCCCGGTCTGCTGGCCATTTGCCTGGGCTTTTTGCTGACCTCGGGCCTGGCCCGATCCAACAGCGCCAAGGTGCCGGCTCTTTCGCCGTTCTGGGCAGCGGCCGTGGTGATTGTGTTGCCCATTGTGGGCATCGCCTTTTTGCTGATGAATGCCAAAGGCGTGGCTTTTGGCGCCGTCGCGCAATACCAGGCCTTGCTGCACCACCTGGCCGGAACTGTGCTGGAGATCCGGCACAAACTGCCGCCCGACCTGGCCGCGCACTTGCCCGATGAGTTGCTTTCGGCCCAGAGTTGGCTGGTCGAGTACCTGCAGTCACAGGCCCATGCACTAACCGGCTTTGGAACTGCCGGTTTGCGGGGCGGCCTGCTGGTCTATGTCGGCCTGGTGATTGGCGCGCTCATGGTTGGCACGCCACGCATGCCGACCACCGCCCCGCTGCGCAGCGCACTGCGCCAGCGCGGCAGCGATTTCATGAACGCATTCCGGCAAATCGTGGTGGCGCAGTTTTGGATTGCGGCCTTCAACGCAACCTGCACCGCCGCGTTTCTCTGGCTTGCCCTTCCGTTGGCCGGCGTGTCCATGCCGTACGCCACCACGCTGGTGGGGCTGACTTTTGTTGCAGGGTTGATTCCGATTGTGGGCAACCTGCTGTGCAACGGCGTGCTGACGGTAGCCGGCGTTGCGGTCTCGCCTGCAGTGGGATTGGCCTGCTTGCTGTTTCTGGTGGTGATTCACAAATTTGAGTATGTGATCAACGCCAAGGTGGTAGGCAAGCGCACCAACACTTCGGCCTGGGAGTTGCTGACCGTGATGTTCATTGGGGAGGCCATCTTTGGTGTTGCCGGTCTGGTCGCAGCGCCTCTTTACTACGCCTACGCCAAGCGCGAATTGCTCGATGCTGGGCTGATTTAGGCCTCGGTTAATTTTCAGTAAATCCGCACCAACCCCGGAACATCAGCCGGGTGGGCGGTGCGATAATTTGGCCAGATCAACTCTTGGAGAGTGCTCCTTGGAAAACTACCCCAGTCGGTAGCTTTCAACTCCCATCCGTGCAGCGGGGGTTGAAAGCAAGCCCCCACCCGCTTCGCATCGAACCAACCCCTCGGGAGTGAGCCATGCTCAACATATTCACACTCGCCAACGGACGCCTCTTCCAGGAAGAGATTGAGTCCTTGGAGGAGCTTTCCAAATTTCAGCCGATCTGGGTGGATTTGGAGTCGCCCACGCTGGAAGAAAAGCGCTGGATCAAACAATACTACGGACTGTCCATTCCGGAAGATGCGATGGACGAGGACATCGAAGAGTCCGCGCGCTTTTACGCCGAAGACAACGGCGAAATCCATATCCGCAGCGACTTCTTGGTGGCCGATGACGATGAACCGCGTGCGGTGCGCGCCGCGTTTATCCTGAATCTGGTCAATGACGACCTGCGCAGCAAAGGCATTCTGTTTTCCATCCACGACGAAGACGTGCCGGTGTTCCGGCTTCTGCGCATGCGTGCGCGCCGCGCGCCGGGCCTGATTGAAGACGCCAAGGAAGTGCTGCTCAAGCTCTTCGACGCCGACGCCGAATACTCGGCGGACACGCTCGAAGGTATTTACGACGAACTGGAAAAAGTCAGCAAGAAGGTGCTGGCCGGCAACGTGACCGATGCCATTGCCGGCGAGGCACTGGGCGCGATTGCGCGGCACGAGGACATGAGCGGCCGCATTCGCCGCAATGTCATGGACACCCGGCGCGCCGTCAGCTTCTTGATGCGCAGCAAGATGCTGAGTGCCGAGCAGTTTGATGATGCGCGCCAGATTTTGCGCGACATTGACTCGCTGGACAGCCACACCGCCTTCCTGTTCGACAAGATCAACTTCTTGATGGACGCCACGGTTGGTTTTATCAACATCAACCAGAACAAGATCATCAAGATCTTCTCGGTTGCCAGCGTGGCGCTATTGCCGCCGACCCTGGTGGCCAGTGTGTATGGCATGAACCTGAAGTTCCCGGAATTTGAATTCCTGGGCGGCCTCGCCTACCCGTACACCGTGAGCCTGATGGTGGCCAGTGCGCTGGTGCCGATGTGGTACTTCTACAAACGCGGCTGGCTGCGCTAGGCGGTAGTCAAACCGCCAGGGTGCGCAGCAATTCCGCCACGATGCGCTGCGCGTAAACGCTGGCCACTTCGCGCACGAACACCGGAAAATCCACATGGGCCGAATCGTCGGCCCGGTCGGAGATGGTGCGGACTGCTGCGAACGGCACACCGTAGTCGTGGCACACCTGGGCCACGGCAGCCCCTTCCATTTCGACGGCCAGGGCTTCATAGCCACGGCTTTGCAGGCCACTCACAATGGCGTGGGTTTCATCCGCCCCATTGACAAACCGGTCACCACTGGCAATCAGCCCCTGGTGCACCGTTGCAGGGCGTCCAGCGTGTTGCATCCCCTGTAAGCCCACCACCGCCGCAAACACCAGCGCCCGCGCCAGCGTTGCGTCGGCTTGGATCACCGATTGGCCGGTCAAGGGGATTTCATAGCGGGGAAACAGAGGGGAGGCGTCCATGTCGTGCTGCACGTAGCCGGTACCCACCACCACGTCGCCTACCTGCACGCGCCGACCGACTCCGCCCGCAACGCCGGTGAACACTATGGCGCCCGCCTGAAAGTGTGCGATCAGTGCGGCGGTAGTCGTTGCGGCGGCCACCTTGCCGATGCGTGACAAGGCCAACACCACCGGCAAGCCCTGCAAAGTACCGGACCAGAACTCGCGCCCGGCATGCGTTTGGCGCTGCGCCCCATGCAATTGCTCTACCAGTCCGACCTGCTCTTCCGCCAAGGCACTCAATATCGCCAGGGGGCGCTCCACTGAGATCATTTGTCGCGCAACTCCCGTCGCAGCACCTTGCCAACCGGCGTCTTGGGCAACTCATCGCGGAATTCCACCACCTTGGGCTGCTTGTAGCCGGTGAGGTTTTCTTTGCAGTAGGCGCGTACATCTTCTTCGGTTAGCGCCTCGTCCTTGCGAACAATCACCAACTTCACCGCCTCGCCTGACTTGGCATCGGTGACACCCACGCAGGCGCATTCCATGACACCCGGCATCTGCCCGACCACGTCTTCGAGCTCATTGGGAAACACGTTGAAGCCGCTGACCAGAATCATGTCCTTCTTGCGATCCACGATCTTGAAAAATCCTCGCGCGTCCATCACACCGATATCGCCGGTCTTGAAATAGCCATCCGGCGTCATGACGCGCGCGGTTTCGTCGGGTCGCTGCCAGTAACCCGCCATGACTTGAGGCCCCTTGATTGCAATTTCGCCGGGCGCCCCCGGGGCCACTTCGTTGCCTTCGTCGTCCAGCAGTTTGACATCCGTGCTCGGCAACGGAACGCCAATGGTTGCCGTGAATTCCTGCGAGGTTGCCGGATTGCAAGTCACCGAAGGCGAGGTTTCGCTCAAGCCATAACCTTCGCAAATCGGGCAACCGGTCTTTTCAAGCCACAACTTGGCGACCGCACTTTGCACTGCGGTTCCGCCCCCGATAGAAATTTTGAGCTGACTCCAATCGACGGTATTGAAATCCGGATGCGAAGCCAATGCATTGAACAGCGTATTGACCGCCGGAAAGCTGTGCACCGTGTGTTTGGACAACTCTTTCAACACCGCCGGAATGTCCCGCGGGTTGGGGATCAGAATCAGTTTGCCGCCGGTGCGCATGGACAGCATCATGCCGACGGTGAATGCAAAGATATGGTACAGCGGCAAGGCGCAGACGCTGGTGGGTTGCTGACCTGCTGGCACCTTGGCCATTACCGGGGAATTCCAGGCCTCGGATTGCAAGGCATTGGCAATCACATTCCGATGCAATAACACCGCCCCTTTGGAAACACCGGTGGTGCCGCCGGTGTACTGCAGCACCGCAACGTCGTCGGCCTTGCAGACTGGCTTGGTAAACGGCGCCTTTGCGCCCCGCGCAATAACCTGATTGAAGCGCACCGCGCCAGGCAAGTTGAAGGAGGGAACCATCTTCTTGACCTTGCGCACCACGTAGTTCACCAGCGCACCCTTGACGGCGCCCAACTGGTCTCCCATGGCGCACAAAACCACGTGTTTAACCGGCGTGGCAGCGATGCACTTTTCCAGCGTATGGGCAAAGTTCTCAATGATGACGATGGCTTTGGCGCCGCTATCTTTGAGTTGGTGCTCCAACTCGCGCGGGGTATACAACGGGTTGACGTTGACCACCACCATGCCTGCCCGCAAGACGCCCGCTACGGCCACCGGGTACTGGGGCATATTGGGCATCATGAGGGCCACACGGTCACCCTTGTTCAAGCCGAGGCTTTGCAGGTAGGCGGCGAATGCCTGACTCAGGGCATCGGTCTGGGCGTAGCTAATATCTTGGCCCATAAAGCTATAGGCCACTCGGCTGGCATATTGATGGAAGCTGTTCTCCAGCAAATCCACCAACGAGCCATACACTGACGGGTCTATGTCCGCAGGCACTCCTGCGGGATAACTTTCAAGCCAAATGCGCTGGGCCATGTATTTGTCTCCATCCTTGTGTCAGGATTCCAACCTAAGCTCTCGCCGGGGGAACCGGGCCGCAAAGTGCAGCTACCAAGCCGCGGATAATTTTTGCTCAAAACCGGTACATTGCCGGTTTGTGTTTTCCCTAACTAACAGGCAGAAAGCCCCGGTTTTCAATCACGGGGCCTTTCTTTTGTTGCGCTGTTACAAGCAGTCGAATCAGCGCTTTAGCTCTTGAGCACCGTCAGAACTTCATCCAGCATCTTCTTGGCATCACCGAACAACATGCGGTTGTTGTCCTTGTAGAAAAGCGGGTTGTCCACACCGGCATAGCCCGAGGCCATGCTACGTTTCATCACGATCGATGTTTTGGCCTTCCAGACCTCCAGCACCGGCATGCCGGCAATGGGACTGGTCGGGTCGTCTTGTGCCGCAGGGTTCACGATGTCGTTGGCGCCGATCACGATGGCCACATCGGTGGCTGGGAAGTCATCGTTCAACTCATCCATTTCAAACACGATGTCGTAGGGCACCTTGGCCTCGGCCAGCAGCACGTTCATGTGTCCGGGCATGCGTCCTGCCACCGGGTGAATACCGAAGCGCACATTCACGCCCTTTTCACGCAGGACCTTGGTGATTTCAAACACCGTGTGCTGCGCCTGGGCCACTGCCATGCCGTAGCCCGGAACAATGATCACGCCCTTGGCTTCGCGCAGCAATTCAGCGGTTTCAGTCGCGTTGACAGGCACCACTTCACCCGCCGGTTGGGCTGCACCGCCAGCAGGTTTCGGAGCGGCACTGGTGGTGCCGAAGCCACCAGCAATCACGCTGATAAAGCTGCGGTTCATGGCGTTGCACATGATGTACGACAGAATCGCGCCACTGGAACCCACCAAGGCACCCGTGACAATCAACAAGTCGTTGGACAGCATGAATCCGGTGGCCGCAGCGGCCCAGCCCGAGTAGCTGTTGAGCATGGACACCACCACGGGCATGTCAGCACCGCCAATGGCCATCACCATGTGGATGCCGAACAGCAGAGCGATCACGGTCATCACCACAATGGGAGTGGTTGCATCTGCGATGGTGTGGGCGCCCATGAACTGGCCACCGAAATAGATCACGATCAGCAAGCCAGCCAGATTCATCCAATGCCGTCCGGGCAGCAGTACGGGGCTGCCGCCGATACGACCAGAAAGCTTGCCAAACGCGACGACCGAGCCAGAAAGCGTTACTGCGCCAATGAAGATGCCAATGTAGATTTCCATTTCATGGATCGACTTGGCAGCGCCCGTGAACTCTTTAGAAGCTTCAGGGTCAATAAAGGTGGCAAAGCCCACCAGCATCGCAGCCAGACCCACCATGCTATGCATCAGCGCGACCAGTTCCGGCATTTGGGTCATTTGCACGGTCTTCGCCGCGTACAGGCCGATGCCGCCGCCAATGACCATGGCGCCGATGATCCAACCGTAGCCGGAAGCACCTACTTTAGGGCCCAGTACCGTAGCTACTACGGCAAGGGTCATGCCGATCATGCCGAACAGATTGCCACGGCGCGCGGTTTCCTGGTTGGACAAGCCGCCCAAGCTGAGAATGAAGAGAATGGTGGCTCCAATATAGGAGACGGTGGCCAAACTTGCAGACATCTGTCGTCTCCCTTATTTACGGAACATGGCCAGCATGCGCTGGGTTACGGCGAAGCCGCCGAACATATTGATGCAGGTGAGCACAATGCCTGCCGCTGCGAGCCAGCGGATCCAGTCATCGGGTCGACCGGGAGCGCCAACCACCAAGGGGGGCGCGATTTGCACCAGAGCGCCAATGGCAATGATGCTGCTGATGGCATTGGTCACGCTCATCAGGGGCGTGTGCAGTGCGGGTTTAACGTTCCACACCACCATGTAGCCCACAAAGCAGGCCAAAACGAACACCGTAAAGTGGGCCAGGAAGGCCTCGGGTGCATTGGCCCCAACAAACCAGAACAGGGCGGCAACGACTCCAAACAGAATGGCCAGCTTATTGCCAGCCATGGGCTCACTCGGAGCGCCGTGGCCGTGTGCAGCCTTCTTGGCAGCCGGAGCTGCCGCAGGTTTAGGCGCAGCGGGTGCCGCGGCAACCTTCGGAGCCGGTGCGGGCCAGGTAATTTCGCCGCCCTTGGTCACTGTCAGACCGCGGATAGCGTCGTCTTCCATGTTGACGTTGACGATGCCGTCCTTGGTCTTGCACAGCTCTTCGGTCAACCGGAACAGGTTGGTGGAGTACAAGGTCGAGGATTGGCGCGACAGGCGCGATACCAGGTCGGTGTAACCGACGATGGTCACGCCATGCTTCACCACGGCTTGGCCAGGTTCGGTCAACTCGCAGTTACCACCCTGTTCGGCCGCCATGTCCACAATCACGCTGCCGGGCTTCATGCTCTTCACCATTTCGGCGGTGATGAGCTTGGGCGCGGGCTTGCCGGGGATCAAAGCGGTGGTGATGATGATGTCCACCTCTTTGGCCTGCTTGGCGTACATCTCGCGCTGGGCCTGCTGGAAGCCTTCGCTCATCACCTTGGCGTAACCGCCGCCGCCCGAGCCTTCTTCTTCGTAGTCAACCTTGACGAACTCACCGCCCAGCGACACGACCTGATCGGCCACTTCGGCTCGGGTGTCATTGGCGCGCACGATGGCGCCCAAGCCGGCCGCAGTACCGATGGCCGCCAAACCGGCCACACCCGCACCGGCGATGAACACCTTGGCGGGTGGAACCTTGCCCGCAGCGGTGATTTGTCCGTTGAAAAAGCGGCCGAATGCGTTGGCGGCCTCAATCACGGCGCGGTAACCGGCGACACCGGCCTGCGAGGTGAGCGCGTCCATCTTCTGGGCGCGACTGAGCGTACGCGGCAGCGCGTCGATGGCGAGCACCGTGACCTTCTTGGCCGCAAGCTGCTGCATCAAGTCGGGGTTTTGTGCTGGCCAGACAAAGCTGATCAGTGTCTGGCCTTCGTGCATACCGGCCACTTCATCCGATGTGGGCGGGCGCACCTTGAAAACGATGTCAGACCCCGTCCAGAGCTGCGCAGCCGTTTCAACGACTGTTGCACCCGCAGCGCGGTAAGCGTCATCGCTCAGGTCAGCCGCATTGCCGGCACCCGTCTCCACAGAAACAGAAAAGCCCAGCTTGATCAGCTTTTCGACGACTTCGGGGACGGTCGCCACACGTTTTTCGCCAGGAAAAACTTCCCGTGGCACGCCGATGCTTTGCGCCTTTTTTGTGTTTGCAGGGGCGACAGCATCACCCGATGTTGCCCCAGTTGTTACGCCAGTCTGCATGCAGCGACTCCTCGACAAAATGATGAAAACAGCCAGTGCAGCAACCCACATCTCGCCCAGCAAGGCGGAGCAACTGCGTCCGCGAGCTTACCCGAAAATGACACATTTACTAACTTTGGCGACAATGACTTGCCTCAATGAATCGCGAATCTACTCGACAATAGGCGAATGAAACCTCGTTGGAAACCCAGTGTCACGGTGGCCGCCGTCATTGAACAATCAGGGCGCTTTCTTTTGGTCGAGGAGCACACCCCAGAAGGTCTGCGCCTTAACAATCCGGCCGGGCACCTGGACCCCGGTGAAGCGCCGGAGGCTGCCTGCATACGTGAAACCCTCGAAGAAACAGCCTACCAATTCACGCCGCAGGCCCTGGTTGGGGTCTACCTGGCGCGTTTTCAGCGCCCACAACCGGACGGCATGACCGAAGACATTACCTACCTGCGATTTGCCTTTTGTGGCACTTTGGGTGCTTTCAATGCCAACTTAGAGCTGGACCATGGCATTGTCAGGACCGTTTGGCTCAGTGCCGATGAGATTCGCAGGCACGAACAACGGCTACGCAGCCCGCTGGTGTTGCAGTGCATGGAGGATTACCTTGCCGGCCGCCGATTTGCGCTGGATCTGGTTCGAACCCATCCATCCGTTCAGGCGCTGCAGCCACACACCTAAAATTGCCCCATGGCAAAGCAACGAATCGTCGTGGGATTGAGCGGAGGCGTGGACTCCGCAGTGACCGCACACCTGCTAAAGCAGCAGGGCCATGAGGTCGTTGGCATCTTTATGAAGAACTGGGAAGACGACGATGACAGTGAGTATTGCTCGTCCAACATTGACTTTGTAGATGCAGCCGCCGTGGCCGATGTCATCGGCATCGAAATTGAACACGTCAACTTTGCCGCTGACTACAAAGACCGTGTCTTCGCAGAATTCCTGCGTGAATACCAGGCAGGCCGAACCCCCAATCCAGACATTCTGTGCAATGCGGAAATCAAATTCAAAGCGTTTCTGGACCACGCCATGCGATTGGGGGCGGAAAAAATAGCAACCGGTCACTATGCGCGGGTACGCCAAAACGCTGCAAGCGGCCTCTTTGAATTACTCAAAGGCCTAGATCCCGCCAAAGACCAAAGCTATTTTTTGCACCGCCTGAACCAAGCGCAGCTAGCCAAGACATTGTTTCCGGTTGGCGAACTACATAAGACGGAGGTGCGTCGAATTGCGGAAGAAATGCACCTGCCCAATGCCAAGAAAAAAGATTCCACAGGCATTTGCTTTATCGGTGAGCGCCCCTTCCGAGAGTTTCTGAATCGCTACATTTCCAAGGAACCCGGCGCCATAAAGAATGCCAAAGGGCAGACGATTGGTGAGCACGTTGGCCTGTCGTTTTATACCCTGGGCCAGCGCCAGGGTTTGGGGATAGGGGGGCTCAAAGCCAAGGGCGCTCAGCGCGGAGGTGGCGATCACCAACCCTGGTTTGTCGCGCGCAAAGATATGGAAGCCAACACGCTGTGGGTCGTTCAGGGCCACGATCACCCTTGGCTGCAATCCGAGCGACTGGAAGCGCAAGACCTGAGTTGGACATCTGGCCAGATGCCGACGGAGGGCGCTTTGGCAGCCAAAACACGCTACCGGCAAAGTGATGCCGCCTGTACACTCCACAGCCTAGGGAGTGAGCGTATTGCGCTTCAATTTGCGCAAGCACAGTGGGCCGTAACCCCGGGGCAATCGGCGGTCTTGTATGACGGCGATGTATGCCTGGGCGGCGGCGTTATTGCGGATTGCGCTTCTAGCCAGTGATTCTTGACGGGCTCGGTCGTTAGCAAAACCGATTGCCTTCACCCTTGCAATCACTGCACTTTTGTCCCCGTTTTGGCGGGCAAAAGGCATCAGAAAATAAATGAATTCAATGTATCGTATCGAACATATACTTCCAAATCACCCCCTTTACCCATAACCGTTCACAAGACGGTTCAGTCACTGTGACCTCTCCTGAACCCACATACGGCAACTTCAAATACCAGCAGTTGCGCAAGGTCGGAATCTCCCATGAAATGGCCCTTCAAATGGCTGCATTCATCAAGATTTCATCGTTTGAAGAAGGCCAGGTTATCTGGGCTAAGGGCTCAAAGATCAATTCTTGGAACTTCATCATTACCGGGTTGGTCACAGCTTCCCTTGAATCACCGCGCGGCACACTCATGCCGATCAGCATTTATGGCGAAGGTTCCTGGTTCGGCGAGCAGTCCATCATCAACCGCAAGACCAGTTACGCCGACTTTGTTTGCCTGGCTTCGACCGAGGTCATGCACATTTCGAGTGACATCGTGCTGGAGACGATGGAGACACAACCCACCTATGCGTTGTACCTCACCCGACTGATGGCCTGGCGTGTACAAAAAACTTCCGAGATGCTGATGTTGATGAAATTTGGCAACCCATGCCTGCGTGTAGTCATGGGCCTTTCACAGTTTGCAGAAGCGCTCTTCTATCACTCGGACCGACCACCGACCATCGGCTTTGGTCAAGGCGTGGAAATTCCGGTAAAGCAAAAAGTCCTGGCCGATCTGTGCGGCGTATCGAGAACCATTTTTTCGGAGTTTGTACAGAAGCTTGCGGCTGCGGGTTGGATTTCCATCTCGTACGGCAAGCTGGAGATTCTGCAATTGCAAAACTGGCACCAGTTTTCCAACAAGCAGCGTGAACGCAAGCTCAACGATCTGGATCCCAGTGTCGAAGAGCTTCTGCTTGAATTGCAGGGTGAAGCGGCTTAACGCTCGGTCATCGCACCACCAAACGCCTTTATCACCGGTTTGGCCAAGTAGCTGAGGACCGTGCGCTTGCCGGTGCGGATATCAATGCTGACCGTCATGCCTGGCTTTACAACGATCTCGCGCGCCTTGGGATTCTGTGCTTGCTCACGCGGCAGGCGGACTTTGGCACGGTAATACGTTAGCGTCTGACCGCCTGGCCCCGCTTCGGACAACGTATCGGGACTGATGTAGATTAAGTCGCCGTTCAGCATGCCGTAGACCGAATAGTCGAATGCATCGACCTTTACGCTCACTGGCAGGCCCGTATAAAGTTGGCCGACATCGCTGGGGTTCACCTTGGCTTCAACAATCAGATCTTCATCGGTGGGTGCAATCTGCATCAACTCATCTCCGCTACGCAGTACGCCACCGATGGTGGTTATTTTCAGAAACTTGACCACGCCAGCGACTGGGGCGCTGAGGTTGGTGTGCTCCAGCACATCCCTTCGTTCGGAGAGCTTGGCATTGACTGAGGCTAGATCATCTTCGATCTTGGCAGCCTCCGCACTGGCATCCTGGCGGTACTTGTTGCGGACTGCGGCGATGCGAACTTCAAGCTCAGTTACCTGGCGCCGTGCCCGTAGCACCTCCACTTTGCTAACGTCGCCATCCTTAAACAAAGTCTCGGTCATCCTGAGCTCTTCTTTGGCCATTGCCAGGTTTTGGCTGTTGCCAGCAACATCCTCATCCAACGAGCGTTTGCGCTGCTGATAGAGTGCCTGCTGCGCCTGCAAGAAGCCGGGATAAGCTTTGAACTCGGCATCGAAGTTGGGCACTTGCATTCGGGCTTCCGCCCGTGCCCGTGCCATGGCGATGCGCAGCGACGCCAACCGATCGCGGCTTTCCTCATAGCCCGCCTCAGCGCGACTTCTCTCCAGCACCGCCAACACTTCATCGACCTTAACCGCTTGCCCCTCCACCACGCGCAACTCAGACAACACGCCACCGTCCACTGCCTGAATGATCTGGGTGCGGGCGCCGGAAATCATTTGCCCCTGGGCACGCACCCCTTGGTCAATCTCAAAATTGGCGGCCCACAGAATAAAAATGCCCAAGCCCAAGGCCAGTAGCACCATCATGGACGGCGCACGCAACTCCCAAGGTTTACGCGGAAGTGCTTTACCACCCCGATAGTCGTTCAACGATTCGTCTGTGTTCAAGCTCATGCCATCGCTCCGCTAGGGGTTGCGGCATCCGCCGCAGGTTTGATCAATGCCACTTTGGGTACACCAGGACCTGCGGCTGAGTTGGCTGCTGTGCCAGTGGTTGCCGTGGGGCCGGCAGTCTGGTTGGGTGGATTGCTCAGTCTTTCCAGCACCAAGTGTTTGGGGCCATCGAGAACGACCTGATGGTTGGCCACCACGATGAGGCGGTCAACCAATTCCAGCAATTCGCCCTTGTGCGTTACCAACACCAACGTGTCCTGCGCCTGCAATGAAAGGCGCAGCGCCTGCGTCACCTGCTGCTCGAGGTTGCGATCCATGCTGGCCGTCGGTTCGTCCAACAACCAAATGGCGGGTTGGCGCAAGAACACGCGCGTGAGGTTAACCAGTTGACGTTGACCGCCACTAAGACCACTGCCGCCTTCAAATATTTCCTGCTGAAGCCCCTTGGGGTGCACGGTTATCACCGCATGGAGAAGTCCTGTGCGCTTGGCCGCTTCCAGAATGACGCTGTCACCTGGATCCAACATTCCCAGCACCAGGTTATCGCGCAGCGTGCCGGCAAACAGACGCCCGTCTTGCTGCAAATAACCGATGCGCTCAGAAAGTACCGGCTTGGAGATGTGCGAAAGCTCCATGTCGTCGAGCAGTACGCGCCCACTCTGGGGCTTGTACATACCGCTCAGCAGCCGCAACAAGGTGGTTTTGCCGCCACCAATGGGACCAATCACGCCGACCTTTTCTCCCGCCTGGATGGTCAACGCCTTGATCTCCAGCGCTTTGTTTCCACCATAGGCGCTGCTCACGTCCTCAAATCGGTAGCGTCCGTGCACGACCGCAGGGACCAGCGGCTGGTCGATGCCATGGTGATCATCCTGCAAAGCCCAAAGACGGTCCAGTCCGACCAAAGCAGCCTTGGTATTCGCCCATTGCACCAACTGGTTGGGGATCATGCCGGCCGGCGTTAGCACCCGGCCCGACAAGATGGAGCAGGCGATCAAGCCCCCCATAGACAACTCGCCCTTGCTAACCAGCAGGGCTCCAGAGGCCACCATCAGCACGTAAGAAATTTGCTGAAAGCTGCCCATTAAGTGTTGGGCATGCTCTTGAATGGCGCGGGTCTGCATTTCATAATCGCGCGCCTCATCGGTGGTGCGCATCCACTGCGACAACATGCGCCAGCCGCCCTGGCCAGACTTGATGGTCTCCGCGCCTTCAACAGCTTCGACCAGAAGCCCGGTTTTTCGATTGCCTGCTGCAGTAGCCTTGCGCGCAAAATCCTCAACCCGGTTGCGGTAATACAGGCCGATCGCCACCGAAAGTACAAAGAACACGGCGGGGATTAACGCCAACTGGCCCGAAATCAGGAAGATCAGCACCAGGAAGAGAAGTGCAAAAGGCGCGTCCACCATCAACTGCGAAGTGAGCGTAGTCAAAAATGCACGCACCGACTCGTAGCCGCGCATCTGCGAAGCCAATGCGCCGACGCTACTGGGTAGTTGATCCAGTCGAATTGCCAAGAAGCGCATATACACAGCGCGTGAGAGGCGCTGATCAACTTGATCAATCAGGTTCTCGTAAAGATGCGACCGGACCCGCTTGGCCACCAATTCAAATAGCGTGGCAAAGACTACGCCTAATGTCAGCACCAGCAGGGTCTGGCTGGCTCCCGTCGGCACCACGCGGTCATAAACCTGCATGCTGTAAAACGATGTCGCCAGCGCGATCAGGTTGATCACGATGCCGCCCAGCGCGGCGTCCAGCAGCATCTTCTTGTTGGACCACAACTCATCCTTGATCAGTCGCAGCACCGGGCTTTTGCTCGCCTCATAGGATTTAAGCAGGCGGGCACGGGCAATTTGACAGTCCTGTAGCGTGACAGGCGTGAGCACCACTTCGTTCCACTTCTGCGCCTCGAAGTCCATCCACTCAGCCACCCACTGGCCCTGGCTGTTAAGCCCGCGCAGCAGTCCCCAGCCGCGTTCGGGGTGGTGCAACAGTGCCGGTACAGCCGATGCATCGGCTCTGCGCAGCCACTTGGGCGGTTTGACCTGCAGATGACGACATACCGTGGCCAGTTGCGTTGGTGGGTCCTGTCCGTCTGCGGCCTTGGCGGCTTCGTGTAGGGCAATGCGATCGACCGCCTCGGATTGCAACTGGGCCAGCCGTGCCAGCGTAAATAGGAACTGGTTCACCAGGCTCCCTCCTTGATTTTGTTGTGTTGCGTCGAAGTCGGGCTGCCGATCGGGTCTGACTCCGCCAACAAGCTCGCCTCCTTTTTCGCTGTTGCCATCTGACTGACTCCTCGACGGAGCCTGCCCACTTCAATCTGGGTCGTCAAACGCAGCGCCAGGACATCGCTTACCACTGACTCAGCCAAAGGAGCCTGCCCAAAGGCGTTGAGAATTTCGACGGGCAATTCAACCGTCAGCACCAGTTCCCGAGTGGCACTTAGTGGATCGGCGGCTGCGCTATGTCCCCACACCAGGGCGCTGTCCAGTCCCCGACCCACAATAGCCAGACGCCAGGTCAGCATGAGTTGCGAGGCGCGCGCGTCGGCGATCTGTGTTTCTAGCTGTGCCTGTTCACGCACGGCATTCATCACATCCAGCCACGTCTTGCGACCCGCCACAAACTGGCGCCCCCAGGCCTTAGCCAGTTTGTCTGACGAATTCAATGAGGACTGGAGTGCCGCCAGACGCTCCTTCCCTGTCTCGGCTTGTAATAAATCTGCCTGGATTTGCTCACCCAAACTGACACGCGTGCTATCGATGTCCGCCATTGCCGCCTCATAGCGGGCCTGCGCGCCGCCCACTTGAGAGAGCGAGGAAAGTCCGGCTCCAAAGCGACTGGAAAAACCCACAAAGAAGCGGCTCACAGGGGCGCTATTGACCACTGCGTAATTGCCGTACTGGCGTTCGGCACGCAAGTACACCTCTGGCGAGAGATCGGCCTTGCGTTCGCTGATCTCGGCATTGGCCATGCGTGCCTGGGCTTGCAGGCGGACGATGCTGGGACTGAAGGTTTGGGCATGCTCCATCAAACTCTGCGGGGAGTCGTCCATGGTCAATGCACTGCTCGGAGTCTGCGCAAGCGCCTGCGGCTCTATGCCATGACCAAGCATCTGGCTCAGTCGCCCCAGCGCGGTTTGTTCCTGCGCCCGCGCTGCAGAATGGTCAGCCCCGGTCTGCTGTTGGCGCCCCACCAGCAAGGTGAGATCACTTTGCGGAGAGACCCCGTTATGGATGCGGCGCAGGATTTGTGCACGCAGGGTTTCATGGGCCTCCAGACTTTTGTCTAGCGCCTGCCGCTTGAGAAATGCCCCGTACCATTCAGAATAAAGCTGCACAACCCGAACGGCCAACTCTTGACGTGTGGACTGGAGGGCCGCCTGGCTAGCCAGCACACCCGCCTCGGCCTTATCCAATCCTGCGGTCAGACGCCCGCCCGTCCACAAAGGCTGTTGCAGGCGTAACGTCGTCACATTCTTATCGCCATTGTTCGGGTAACTGGGGTCTCCCGCACCGGCACTTACCTGCTCGAAGCCTACGGAAGGTGTCGGATAAAACTGCCACTGTGCGCCTTCTACTGCTTGCTTGGCTGCATTGCCTTGTGCCACCTGCGAACGCAATGAAGGATGGCTGCCCAGCACACCATCGATAAGTGCAGGTAAGGTCTGCGCAGCGACGGGCATACCCGCAACCAAGAGAAATGCAATGCACCAGCGCATCCCCGCTCGAACACGGGAAAGCGCAAAGGCTCGGAGGACCGGTTTACGCGTCATATTGCCGAAAACTCCCATCCTTGTAATTCCCCACCTAGCCACAGTACGCTGCAGCCCAATTGCCGAGTGCGGAGTTGATGCATATGCGCCTTTAACCGCGATCCGGGCCGCGCAGAGCGCTGGCCGTGACTGCGTCGCGATGGCCGTTGTCGGCATATTCCAAGATGAGACGAATGCAGTGATTCGCCACCGCATCATCAAAGTGGCGATTCTGACTTCTCAAGCGTTCACTGACGCGGCCAAAGAACTCAATTACTTGTTGCGACTCAGCCGCTTTTGACTTGGAAACCCGCATTTCTTGTGCATCGCATTGTTGAATTGAAACAGAATCGCAGTCTTGACACTGCAAAGGCCGATACCCATGACTGTGACTTTCAATGCGTCCATCATGCGCCTCGTTTGTCCGCATGCGAACAATGATGGCCAAAAAATAGTGTGAGAAATAGTCCCCGCGCCCATTGGAAGCGTGGTATCCGCGCGCGGAATCAAATGAAAACTATGCTCCCTAGCGAACATATTTATCAAATTCAAATCAAATGGAATAGTGCGTTATCCAGCATTTTTTTAGACGCGATTTTCGGGATGACTGTTGAAATCAGGAATGTCGTGACAGGACCAAAGTTTGGCGTGAATAGAGCCGGCGGAGTTGCGAATTTTCAGCAGAGGCTGGGCCGTACTCCAATGCTTAGCAACGGGCTTCTCGGCATTGCATCGCCTCTGCATGGAGACTTCTTCAGAGACTTTGACAGTACGGCCTAGCGGATCGGGCGGGGCGAAGTTTCCGTTCTGGGGGCTAGACGAGCGTAAGGCGCCGGTTTATGGCGCCGATTTTTTTGACTCAACAGAGGCAGGCCCTGCGGCTGCAGCCTCACGAATGCAGGCTTCGGCATACTCACGCGCCAAGCGGATTGAGCGACTTACCACTGCGTCATCAAAATGACGGTGCTGGAGCTTCAGTTGTTCACTGACGCGTGACAAAAACTCAACGGCTTGTTGTGATTCTTTTGTCAGGGGCTTGGGAGCACGCGCTTTCATAGGTACCGCAATGATTGAACTGGAGACCAGTTATGGACTTGCAGGGGGATACCTGCAAGTCCAACTATGCGGATCAATCAAATCCCGCAACGCATGGTCTGTTCATGCATGGACATTCAGGCACATGAAAGATATTCGGGGGCGTCCTACCCCAAGTGGGTCTCGGACTCCACGCAGCATTGCACTGCGTGGGCAGCCGGCCTGAAAACAGCACCGGCAGACTACAAAATTCCTAACGACTAGGCCCTAGAACGGGATGTCATCGTCCATGTCATCAAAGCCGCTTGCGGGCCGGGGCGCAGGCGCTTGACGGGGAGCGGGAGCCGCTGCACGCGGAGCCGGCGCGGGGCGACGTTGCGGGGGCGCGCCGCCTTCGTCTCCATCGTGCGGACCACCCATGCCTTCACGGCCGCCCAGCAATTGCAATTCGGTCGCCACGATGTCCACCGTGTTCTTTTCCACACCGGATTGATCGACATACTTGCCGTACTTCAGACGCCCTTCAACATAAATGGGGCGGCCTTTTTTGACATATTCACCGGCGATTTCTGCCAAACGATCGTAAAAGGTAACGCGGTGCCATTGGGTGTCTTCCACCGATTCACCGGTGTTCTTGTCCTTGCGGCGGGTGCTGGTGGCCACACTCACGTTGGCAACGGCCTGGCCGGAGGGCAGATAGCGGATTTCGGGGTCACGGCCGCAGTTGCCGACCAGAATAACTTTGTTAACGGATGCCATGGGTTTCTCCAGAATATCCGGCGATTATCCTGCGGTTTCCCGCCCACACCGGCGCCATTGGGAAACCTCGCGATTCGACGCATTGAGGACGAACTGACTATCATGGAGGGTTGTCTTTTTTCCGGTTTCTGCCTTGAATTCCTCTTCCGACGCCTCTCGCCCCCAGCCCTCTGCAGAAGGCACGTATCTGGGCCGCGCCCTGCAGCAGCAGAGCATCAGCATCCGGGGTGCCCGCACGCACAACCTGAAAAACATTGACCTGGACATCCCGCGCAACCAACTGGTAGTGATTACCGGACTAAGCGGCTCGGGCAAGTCCAGCCTGGCGTTTGACACCCTGTATGCCGAAGGGCAGCGTCGCTACGTGGAAAGCCTGTCCACCTACGCGCGCCAGTTCCTGCAGATGATGGACAAGCCCGATGTGGACATGATTGAAGGCCTGTCGCCTGCCATCTCCATTGAGCAAAAAGCCACCAGCCACAACCCGCGCTCCACCGTGGGCACGGTGACCGAAATTCACGACTACCTGCGCCTGCTGTTTGCCCGCGCCGGGACGCCCTACTGCCCCGAGCACCAACTGCCCCTGCAAAGCCAGACCGTGAGCCAGATGGTGGATGCGGTGCTGGCATTGCCGGAGGACACGCGACTGATGATTCTGGCGCCCGTGGCGCGCGAGAAAAAGGGCGAATTTCTGGACGTTTTTGAGACCATGCAGGCGCAGGGCTACGTGCGCTTTCGCATCAATGGCGAGACCTTCGAATTCGATAACCTGCCCAAGCTCAAGAAGACCGAAAAGCACGATATCGATGTGGTGATCGACCGCATCAAGGTGCGCCCCGAAGTGGCGCAGGCAGAACCCGGTAGCGCACCTGCTCCCGGCTTACGCCAGCGCCTGGCGGAAAGCTTTGAAGCAGCCCTGCGCCTGGCGCAAGGCCGTGCCATTGCCTTGCATATGGATGCCCCCGAAGGCGCCAAGCCGGTGGAGCATTTGTTCAATGCCAAATTCGCCTGCCCGGTGTGCAACTACTCCATCAGCGAGTTGGAGCCACGCCTGTTCTCGTTTAACTCGCCGGTAGGTGCCTGCCCCAGTTGCGACGGCTTGGGCCAACAGGAGTTTTTTGATCCAGAGCGCGTGGTGGCGTTTCCCACGCTGAGTCTGGCCAGCGGTGCCATCAAGGGCTGGGACCGGCGCAATGGCTATTACTTCGCCATGCTCGAAAGCCTTGCCAAGCACTACAAGTTCGACATTGAGAAGTCGTTCGATTCCTTGCCGGAGGCCGTGCGCCAGGCCATTTTGCATGGCTCCGGCGAAGAGGAAATCAAGTTCAGCTACGTGATCGACTCCGGGGCATCCCAGGGGAAGAAGGTGGCCAAGAAGCATCCCTTCGAAGGCATCATTCCCAACATGCAGCGGCGCTACCGCGAGACCGATTCGGCACTGGTACGTGAAGACCTGGCGCGGCTGCGCAGCGTGCAGCATTGCCCAGAATGCGACGGCAGCCGCCTGCGGCTGGAGGCGCGCAACGTGAAAGTTGGTGAGGGCGAACAGGCCCGCGCCATCTTTGAGATCAGCCGTGTCACCTTGCGCGAAAGTCTGGCCTATTTCAATAGCCTGAGCATGCACGGTGCACGCGGCGAAATTGCCGCCAAGGTGGTGCGCGAAATCAGCCTGCGCCTGAAGTTCCTGAACGACGTCGGGCTGAACTACCTGAGTTTGGACCGTAGCGCCGAAACACTCAGCGGCGGCGAGTCGCAGCGCATCCGGTTGGCGTCGCAAATTGGCTCCGGCCTGACCGGCGTGATGTATGTGCTCGACGAGCCCAGCATCGGCCTGCACCAGCGCGACAACGACCGCCTCATTGATACCCTGAAGCACCTGCGCGATATCGGCAACAGCGTGCTGGTGGTGGAGCACGACGAAGACATGATGCGTGCCGCTGACCACGTGATTGACATGGGGCCCGGTGCAGGAATTCACGGCGGGCGGGTGATTGCGCAGGGCACGTTTGATGACGTCAAAGGCAACACCGAATCGCTGACCGGTCAGTACTTGGCCGGTACCTTGAAGATTGAAGTGCCCCGGCACCGCACCGCCTGGCTGCCGACCCTGCAACGCACCGCAGCGGAGAAAGCTGCTGCCGCCAAACCTGCCGGTAAGGGCGCACCCAGCAAGGCTGCGCTGGCATGGTCCGAGCGTCAGGCCGCACACCTGGCCAGCCAGGGCGACCTGCAAGCCATTCGCATCCTCGGCGCCAGCGGGCACAACCTGAAACAGGTGAATGTCGAGTTTCCAGTCGGCTTGTTCACCTGTGTGACGGGTGTCTCCGGTTCGGGCAAATCCACGCTGGTGAACGACACGCTCTACACCGCCGTTGCGCGCCAGCTCTACCGGGCCCACGATGAGCCGGCGGCGCATGAGGCGATTGAGGGCATTGAGCATTTTGACAAGGTGATTAACGTTGACCAGTCGCCCATTGGCCGCACACCGCGCAGCAACCCGGCCACCTACACCGGTCTGTTTACGCCCATTCGCGAACTCATGGCCGAGGTGCCCACGGCGCGTGAGCGCGGCTATGGCGCCGGACGCTTCAGCTTCAACGTAGCCGGCGGCCGTTGCGAAGCTTGCCAGGGCGACGGCATGGTGAAGGTAGAGATGCACTTTCTGCCGGATGTGTATGTTCCCTGCGACGTATGCGCGGGTCAACGTTACAACCGCGAAACCTTGGAAGTGCTCTACAAGGGCAAGAACATTGCGCAGGTTCTGGAGTTGACGGTTGAGGCAGCCTATGAGTTTTTCAGCGCGGTGCCCACCATCGCACGCAAGCTGCAAACGCTGCTGGATGTGGGCCTGTCGTACATCAAGCTCGGACAAGCCGCCACCACCTTGTCGGGTGGGGAGGCGCAGCGGGTCAAGCTGGCGCTCGAACTCAGCAAGCGCGACACCGGTCGTTTTTTTTTTTTATTTTACGTGGAGAACAGAGTTCTTCACTTTGCCG